>ENA-UOJG01000897-UOJG01000897.1-human-gut-metagenome-genome-assembly--contig:-C47-NODE-897-length-36170-cov-16.578818_pt1 | contig 36170 bp, 37 predicted proteins | sample MGYA00242340_ERZ723887 | MGnify/ENA metagenome assembly ERZ723887 | reverse complement strand
ACACCCCACTTGTTAGATAGTATATCATACTGTCTAACAAATGGGGTGCAGTTCAAAGTCCACCGGGCAAAATTTTGTTGAATCGAAGCTTACGCCTTCAGGCAGCGCAGGACCGCCAGCAGAATGGAATAATACTTGCTGTCGGGGCTGTCAGCACGGCTGGTAATGATCACGGGGCAGGAAGCGCCGCAGATGGTGCTGGCCACGGTCTTGCCGGCGATGTAGGTCACGGCCTTATACAGCACGTTGCCGATCTCGATAAAGGGCACCAGCAGGATGTCGGCCTGACCGGCGACAGGGTCCTTGATAGCCTTATGCTTCACGGACTCCATGGAGATGGCGCCATCCAGAGCCAGAGGGCCGGTGACGACGCAGCCGGGGATGCCCCGCTCCTTGATGGCGGCGGCGCTGACGGTGGAGGGCATCTTCTCGGTAACATTCTCTACAGCGGACAGAACGGCTACCTTGGGACAATCGTTGCCCAGGGCCTTGGCCACGGGCAGAGCGTTCTCCACGATACCGATTTGGGTCTCGACATCGGGGGCGATGTTGATGGCGGCGTCGGTGATCATGACGAAGCGGCCCTCATACTCGAACATACCCACCTGACTCACCAGACGGCGTGCACCCTCGGGGATCAAACCGGTCTCGCGGTTCAGAATGGCCTTGGCAAAGCTGGAGGTCTGCAGGATGCCCTTCATGGGGATGTCGGCCTTCCCTTCCTTCACCAGCTTGACGGCGATCTTGGCGGCTTCCAGTTCCTCGCCGTCAAAGTCCACGATCTCGTAATCCGCCTCGTTTTCGCCCATCTCATGGAGCATGTCAATGATCATGTCCTTTTTGCCGATCAGGGTGCCTTCCACCACGCCCTTGCGCTTGGCATGGACAACGGCACTCAGGGCAGGCTCGTCATGGGCGTTGGCCAGCGCGATGCGCTTTTTCAGGTTCTGACCCAGCACATAGGCTTCCATTTCTTTGAAAGTAGTAAACATGTTTTGTTCCTCCGAAGTTTTATTTTGGTTCCTTCTTCTCTTATCACATTTTACCCGCTTATTATACACTCCTGCTTTTCCAAAAACAACTAAAAGTACAACTTTTTTCCACGATTTTCTATTCCCAAAAAGAGTTCTTGCCTTTGCAGCCGATTTACGGTATACTGTAATTACTGATTTGTGTGGGAGGCTCTTTCTATGGATGGTTTTTATTCGTTTCTGTTTTATGGTGTGATCGCCGTTGGCGCGATCCTTCTCGTCTCTTTGACTGTGCTGCGTATCGACTGGGCGCGGCATCCGGAAAAGTACAAAAAAGACGTAGAAAGCTACGAGAAAGAGCAGTATTGGAAGAAGAAAAAGCAGGATCAGGATGCTGCCATCAAGAAAGCCAAGGAGAAGGAAAAGGCGAAAAAGCGTCAGGCTCGTGTGGATAAGCTGAACCAGTACCGGGCCATCAACGGCAAAGGCCCTCTGGCAGAGAAAAACAAAGGCAGCAAAAAAAAGTAATGATACAAAGAAGCCTGCGGTGCACACCGCAGGCTTCTTTGTTACCATTCTTTACATAAAAAAACAGAGTGTCCATTACAGGATACTCAGATCCTATAAGGACACTCTGCATGGTCGGAGTGGGGGGACTTGAACCCCCGGCCTCTTGGTCCCGAACCAAGCGCGCTACCAACTGCGCTACACCCCGTAAGCTTTTTTATTATAAAGACTAATTTCAGTTCTGTCAAGAGAAAATTATCCAACCTGATACAATATTCGATAATTCCAATCGTTCACGGGCATACTGAACATGATTTGAAACCCAGAGCCTATTGAAAGGAGATCGATGTGATGAAAGACTTCCCGAGCATGATCCCTGCCTGCTCCTGTGTCAAGCTGACCTCAAAGCAGGGCCTTCCCTACTGGTTTCGCACCTGCGACCTGCACACCAGCGTGTGGGATGCAGGCGCACATGTGGTGTCCTTCCCCGCCGGAACAGATATTCCCGAATGCGGTGAGGCTTCCCTGCGGCCGCAATATCCGCTGCTGGGCATCACCTACAACAGGCGGGACAGCTGGCTGCTGGACGGCATCAACAGCGAAGGCTTGACGGGTGGGCTTCTGCTTCTGGAAGAGGGTACCAGCGTAAGTAAGCCGGCAGAGGGATATACCGGCGTGATGGGCATGGAGCTGGTCACCGTACTGCTGGCAGCGTGCCGGGACATTAGCGAGGTGTGCAAAGCGGTCAAGACGATCCAAGTCACAGATGTGCCGATAGAGGGCGGCAGCGTGCCTGCGACCATGCACTATTTCTTTGTTGATGCCGCAGGCCGGACTGTTGTGCTGGAGGCGGCTGACCCGGCGCATCCGGGGCAGCTGCAGGCCTATCATGCCGACAGCATCGGCGTGATGACCAATTCCCCTCCCTATCCCCGGCAATTAGATAACCTGCGGTGGTTCCTTTCCCAGTCGCCGGAGCTGCACCGGAGTGGCGACGACTGCCCCATTACCCAGCCGGCGTGGGAGGGCGTGCGGTTGTCCGGCGATCCCGGTGCGCCGCATCTGACACAAAGCGGCGTGCTTCCCGCGTCCTACGCACCATACGACCGCTTTGTACGGCTGGCGGTGCTAAAGGCCCTGAACCATGACGGACAGTGGATGGACGACAGACAGATGCTGCCGCTGGGCAGCGGACTGATCCGCACGGTGTTTGAGCCCCGTAGCCGGGGCGTTTACCACTACCGTGCGCTGGACGCGGCAGGGATGCCCACAGGCAGCAGCGACGGTTATACCCAGTATACGGTGATGTACGACCTGCACCGGCGCGAGCTGTATCTCCAGCCCTATGACGCCACCGCATGGACGCGGGTGGCTTTGCGGGACTGCTCCTCTGTCGAGATCGAATATCATCCAGTAAGCCGTGATGCGCTGGGCGGCGTGGTGAACAGCCGCAGTCTTTGAGCATAAGAAAACGAGAGCCAAAGGCTCTCGCTTTCCTATGCTTTTAAAGTGTCAGACCAAACCGGGCATAGCCCCAGACCAGCTCATCATCACTGAGCTCTTTGGCTGAAACAGTATCGCCGTCAAACTCTTTGTAGAGATGGCCGTCCAGCGTAATGCGGCCCGTGGGGGTCTTGAGGGAGAACATCTCCTGAGGGAAGAAGGGCGAGCTGGGATGGTTCTCGCAGAAGAATGTCACAGCGTAGAAATCGCAGATCAGCTGCGGCTCCTCAGTAAAGGAGTAGAACTGCCGCCACTCGCCGTTGTGGAGATCCATCACCACCCAGCCAAGGAAGTCATCCTTATCCAGCCGGTACGTCTCTCCGTACTGCTCCTGCACCAGCTCTTCCTCCATGCGCAGCGGCTCACGGGGGCAGACCTCGCCGGTGCCCACGTCGCACAGATAGGTACCGTCCGCGGCCTCCACCTTCAATACACGATGGCGGCGCATGGGGATGGTGCTCTCGCCCCGCAGATAGCGGGCAAAGCAGTCGGTGACCTTGTAGCCCAGCTGCCGCAGCAGCCAGCCGTACAGACCGTTCAGCTCAAAGCAGTAGCCGCCCCGGTGATTCACCACAATTTTTTCAAACAGATCGTCCTCCTCCAGCGAAAGAGGAATATTGCGGATGATGTCCAGATTTTCATAGGGGATGGTGGTGCAGTGGGCATACTGGATCTTTTTCAGCAGCGCGCCGTCGCACACGATATGCTCCGGCATCTCCAGACCGATGCGGTCAAAATAGGCTTTTACTTTATCCATTCTCATTCTCCGATATCTTCTCCAGCAGCGAGACCACCGTCAGCAGCTGCTCGCGCGTTACATAGGGGGACGGCTCATGACGGCGGGCGCAGTCCAGAAAATGACTCAGCTCGTTATAATACCAGCCGCAGGGCGGCACATTGATGCCGGTGGACACGGTGACCGCGTCGGCAGTGTCGAACACCTCCGGCTCCTTGCCGAACTGATAGCCGGTGAGCGTCTGTCCGTCGTCGATGAGCATGCCGTTTTCAAAATAGACGCGCCAGCGGGCCGTCCACGGGATGGGCGCGTTGAACCACGCCGCCTCGGCACAGACATGCAGATCGCCAAAGGTATACTGGAAGCGGTACTGCTCCCGGTAGGACTTATCCGCGCCGCCGCAGGAGGTGGACGATACGCCGTCCGGTGTACCAAACAGCGAGACGATGATATCCAGATCGTGGATATGCAGGTCAAAGGGCAGCAGGCCGGATTTACCCTTGTCGAACAGCCAGCCGCCCTGTACCCATTGAGGGCAGGCGGACAGGCGCTCAAACACCGCGTCCAGCGGCTTGCCATAGGTGCCGTCCTTCACGATGCGGCGGAGGATCTCCACCTCCTTGGTGAATTGCAGCACCTGCGCCACATACAGCTGGCAGCCGTTAGCCTGCGCCGTATCCAGCATCTCCCTTGCGTCGGCAGAGCTGAGGGCAATGGGCTTTTCCACGATGGTATCCTTGCCGCAGCGCAGGCTCTCCATCACCATGTCGTGATGGGTATAGGTGGGCGTGCAGATATCCACGATATCCACATGGGTCGCCATCTCTTCGATGGTGGCGTACAGCGGCAGGCCCCACTCCTCCGCGGCGGCCCTTGCTTTCTCACTGGTGCCGCACAGCGCCGTGATGGCGCAGTCGGGGATCTCCTTGAAATTGGCGAAGTGCACACGGCCCATACCGCCGGTGCCCACCAGTCCGATCTTTATCATGGAGCCCCCTTACAGCACGAAGCCCTGAGAGATCAGATAGTCGGCGCTGCCCTGCACCGCCTGATCCACCTCGGCCAGATCCTTGGGACCTGCCTGCGTGAATTCGATCTCGATGGAGAAGGGACTCATGTTGTTGTCAGCGTCCAGCGCGTCAAACAGCGCCGGAAAATCGATATAGCCCTTGCCCAGTGCCGGGAAGTTCCACTCCTGACGGCCGGCGGCCTTGTCCTTCAGGTGGACATAGCCGATCTTGTCCATGGAGGCCAGAAAATCCTTGGTCACGTCCACATCGCCATAGAAGATGGCGTTGGCGGTGTCGTAATTGATGAGAACGCGGGGAGAGTCCACCAGCTCCACGATCTCCTTCAGGATGGCGCCTGTGCCGTGTTCACCGTGAGTCTCCAGCACCAGCGTCATATCATACTCATCCAGATAGGGCACCAGATCACGGACGTGCTGGGCCACTACGGCGTTGGAGGCCACAGCCTTATCCTCCAGATGGGCCTCGCCGATGGAGGAAACGATGTAGTCGCAGCCGAAGAAATGCGCCAGACGGATGTTGCGGACGAAATCGCCGATGCGCTCAGTGTCCATCAGATTGGTGTGACCGCTCATGGCAAAGGGGATTAGACCGGCCTCGTCCAGCATGTCCTTGACCTCCAGCAGCCGCGCAAAGCTCTGGTCGGGGAATACATGCTCCGTCCATCCCTTGGTGGCGGTCAGCTCGATATAGCGGAAGCCCGCCTTCTTGATACCGGCAATGGCCTCCTCAATGGAAAAGCCGTGGTAGCAGTTGGAGTTTACTGCGATGATGCGCTCTTTTCTCATGGGGTTCCCCTGCCTTTCAGATAATGTAGTTGTCCAGATACCGCTTGGACAGGCGGATGGAATTCAGGATATCCTCACGGGTACCCTCGAAGGCCTTGTCCTCCACCTCGATCACGGCGTTGCCGTCATAGCGGATGTCGTTGAGCGCCGCAATAAAGGCCGCCCAGTTCACGTCGCCATGGCCGGGGATCACGGGCGCCATGTAGTCCAGCGGATAGGCCAGCACGCCGCACTCCGCCAGCTTTTCGGGGTACAGCTTGATGTCCTTGAAGTGGACATGGAACAGCTTGTCCTTGAATTCGTAGACGGTTTTGACGTAGTCCATCTGCTGCCATACATAGTGGCTGGGATCGAAGTTCAGGCCGAAGCTGGGGCTGGGCAGACGACGGAACAGCTCGCGGAAGATATCCGGCGTGCACATCAGGTTCTGGCCGCCGGGCCACTGGTCGGCGCCGAACAGCATGGGGCAGTTCTCGATGGCGACCTTGACGCCGCACTCCTCCGCCAGATGGATGATGGGGGGCCAGATCTCGTCAAACAGCTGATAGTTTTCCTCGCGGGTCTTGTGCTGGTCGCGGCCGATGAAGGTGGTGACCATGCCCACGCCCAGCTTTTCGCTGGCGCGAATCAGCGTTTTCAGATGGTCGATGGCAGCGGTGCGCTTCTCCAGATCGGGGTCCATGGTGTTGGGATAGAAAGCCAGTGAGGAGATGGTCAGCCCCTTCCCTGCCGCGTAATCCACCACATGACGGGCGTAATCATCGTCTTCCAGTACGAGGGCACAGTCGATATGGCTGACGCCGGCATAGCGGCGCTCTGCCTTACCGGCGGGCCAGCAGGCCACCTCCAGGCAGCGGAAGCCCATCTCCGCGGCAATATCCACCGCTTCCTCATACGTCCAGCCATCCAGGATGGCGGTCAGCAGTCCGAATTTCATCATAGCTTTTCTCCTCCTTGATTCAGCGGTTTTCGGGGATGTCTACCGTCGTACCTGCCTTGGCGGATTCCAGGGAGGCAAACACGGCGCGCATGGCGTACAGGGCCTCCTCGCCGGAGATCTCCGGCGGAGTGTTGGTCTCCAGACAATTCATCCACAGGTCGATCACGCCGGACTTGGTCTGGTTGTCGTTGGTCTGGATCTGCTCCACATCGTAGACCTTCTCCGTGCCGTCGGCCAGCTTCACCACGATGGAGTGGGCGGGATCGTCATAGATGCGCATGATGCCCTTCTCGCCGTAGAGAATGGTGGAGTTATCCTCCGCGCCGTAGTAGGTCCAGCTGGCGGTCATGGTGCCCATGGTGCCGCCGGACATCTCGTAAATGCAGATGGCGTTGTCGTCCACACCGATCAACTGTCCGCTGGCATCCTTCTTATCCAGTGTCACCACGCGGGCGGTGGTACGCACCACATGCTGGCCCGTCAGGAACTGAATGAGGTCGGTCTTGTGGATGCCCAGATCCGCCATGGCGCCCATGGCAGCCTTGTTCTTATCAAAGAACCATGTGTTCTTGCCGGGGTCTACCGACCATGTTTCTGGGCCGCCGTGACCGAAGGTGGTGCGGAAGGTGATGATGCGGCCGATCATGCCCTGATCGATCAGCTCCTTGGCCACTGCGTGGGCCTTGGCCAGACGCTGGTTGTGGCCGATCATCAGGAACTTCCCCGCTTCATGGGCGGTTCTGACCATCTCCTCGCACTCCTCCAGCGTGGTGGCCATGGGCTTTTCGCACAGCACATGCTTACCGGCTTTCAGGGCGGCAATGGTGATGGGCGCGTGGGCGTGGTTGGCCACGCAGACGCTGACCGCGTCGATGGCGGGATCGGCCAGCATGGCCTCGGCGGACTCATAGGCCTTGCCGCCGTACTGAGCGGCCAGCTCGGCGGCACGCTGGGTATTCAGATCATAGAAGCCTGCCAACTCCGCATAGGGATTCTCCGCGTATTCGGGGATGTGACGTACCTGTGCGATCTTGCCGCAGCCAATGATACCGATTCGGAACATAATTGTGACCTCCTGTTATGATGAAATGGAAATATTCACAGATATTCAGCGGCCACCGGCTTGTAAAAAGCCGGTGGCGCGGTTTGATAGGGTGATCAGGCGTTATCCTTCTTCTGCAGCAGCACGGCAAAGATGATGATGGCACCCTTGACGGCGTCGCACAGGAAGGTAGGCACACCGACAGTGTTCAGAATATTGTTCATGACGCCGATGATCAGCATACCGAGGAAAGCGCCCACCAGGCTGCCCTTGCCGCCGGACATGGCCGTACCGCCCACGATAACGGCAGCGATGGCATCCATTTCATAACCGTTACCGGCATTGGCAAAGTCCATGGAGCCGATACGGGCCACATAGATCACGGCGGCAATGGCGCACATCACACCGCCCAGCGCATAAATGCGGCGCTTGACGCGGCTGACATTGATACCGGACAGCTTGGCGGCCCGCTCGTTGGAGCCGACAGCGATGGTCTGGCGGCCGAAGGCGGTCTTTTTGAAGATAATGTGCATCAGCACTACCACGGCCACCCAGTAGATGATGGGCAGGATCACCTGACCGCCGATCTTGGCGGAGGTCAGCAGCTTGAAGCCGTCGGGAACCTCAGGGTTAAACTGCTTGGTCAGCTGCTGGGTAACGGAGCGGAAGATCTTCATGGTGCCCAGCGTGGCGATGAAGGGCGGCAGCTTACCGTAAGCGATCAGGCAGCCGTTCATCTCGCCGAACAGCATGCCCAGCACCAGCACCAGAATGATGGCGATGATATACGCGCCGACACCGGTAATGCCCATCTTGGCCAGCAGACCGTTCGTGGGCGTGATGAGGTACATCAGTACTGCGCCCAATGCGCACATCATGGAGCCGACAGACAGATCGATTCCGCCGGAGATGATGATGAAGCACATGCCAAGCGCGATGATGCCGGCGTATGTATTGTTGCGCAGAATGTTCAGCCACGCGCGGCCCATGGCGCCGAACATGCCGCCCACGGAACCGATATTGATGGTCTGCACCACGCACTGGATCAGCACCATGATGACCAGCGCAAAGACGGTGGAGAACATGGCGTTCTGTGACCAGCTGCTCTTGAACCAGCCCAGAAAACCGCCCTTCTCATTCAGAAGCTTCTTTTTATCCATGCTTATTCTCCCTCCTGCTGACCGCCGCCGGTGGCCAGATACATGATGTTATGTTCGTTCATATCGCTGCCGGATACCTCGCCGACGATACGGCCGTGGAACATGACAAGGCTCCTGTCGCACACGCGGATGATCTCCTGCGCCTCGGAGCTCAGCACGATCACGGCCACACCCTCGCCCGCCAGACGGTGGATGATGGCGTAGATCTCCTCCTTGGCGCCTACGTCGACGCCTTGAGTGGGGTTATCCAGAATCAGCACCTTCGGGCCGGACATCAGCCATTTGGCCAGCACCACCTTCTGCTGGTTGCCGCCGGACAGGCTGCCGATCAGATCCATCCGGTCGCCCATCTTGATGCGCAGCGCTTCCTCCTGCTGGCGGAACAGCTCCTCCTGCCGGGCAAAGTCGATAAACGGTCCCTTGCGGATCTTGGGAAGATGGACGATGGAACCGTTATCCAGAATGGTCATGTCTTTGATGATGCCGTTTTCCTTACGGTTACGGGGCAGATACGCCAGGCCGGAGGCCAACGCCTGATGGGTGTCCGTGTTGTGGACCTCCTTGCCGGACAGATACACCTTGCCGGTGTACTTCGTGCCCATAGCGCCGAAGACCGTCTGGAACAGCTCGCTGCGGCCATCGCCCAGCAGACCGGTAACGCCCAGCACCTCGCCGGCATGGACTGTCAGGGAAACGTCGAAGAAATGATGATCGTCGGACAAGGCTTCCAGCCGCAGCATTTCCTCGCCCTGCTGCTGCTCCCGGGTCAGAACCTCCATCCGGACCTCATGGCCCACCATGTGGGCGGCCAGCTGGCGGGTATCAGTATTGCTGACCAGATCGGCAGCCACCATATTGCCGTCACGCAGAACGGTAAAGCGGTCGCAGATCTCCATGACCTCATTGAGCTTGTGGCTGATGAACACGATGCCCACGCCCTGCTCCTTCAGCGTCCGCATCATGGCAAAGACGCGCTGGATCTCTGGATCGGTCAGGGATGTGGTAGGCTCGTCCATGATGATGATAGAGGCGTCCTGCATCATGGCGCGGGCAATCTCCACGATCTGTTTGTAGGAGGCGTCCAGATCACGCACCATAGTGGAGGGGTCCAGCGTCAGGTTCATCCGCTCGAACAGCTCCGCCGTCTGCCGCTTCATCTCGCGGGCATCCAGAAACACACCCTTCTGCTTCAGATGGGTCAGGAACATGTTCTCATAGATGGTCAGGTCATTGATCAGGTTCAGCTCCTGATGGATAAAGGCGATACCGGCATCCAGCGAATCCACAGGGCTGGCGAAATGCACGGGCTTTCCGTCCAGCTCGATAACGCCCTTGTCGGCGGGCAGGACGCCGCCCAGAATGTTCATCAGCGTGGACTTGCCAGCGCCGTTTTCACCCAGCAGCGCACAGATCTCACCGGTCTTTAGGGAAAAATCCACATCCTGAAGCACGTTGTTGGCGCCGAAGGATTTGCAGATCCCCTGCATGGTCAGGTTCAAGCGATCACTTCCATTCCTATGGTATTATTGTCCCGCATGCTGCCGCAGCAAGACAGAGTGTTTTGCAAAAAAACACCGGAAAAGCCGTTTCCGGCACTTTTTCGCCAAACACGGAAAAACGAGGAAGGGCTATGGCTATCAGCCATAGCCCTTCTTTTGAAAAGCAGATTGTCTCTTTGTGCTTACCGATTAATACACGGTGTTGTTTTCATCCAGATAATCAGCAACGTTCTCAGCGGAAACGATGGTGGTGGGGATCACGACCACGGGCTCAATGCCGGTCTCGCCGTTCATCAGCTTGATAGCGGTCTCGATAGCGTCCTCAACCATGTTGGGGCTGTACAGAGCGGAGGCGGGGCCATAAGTGGCATAAGCCTCGTCAGCGATCATCTTGAAGTAGGCCTGGCAGCCGCCGCCGCCGGTGATGGCCTTAACGTCAGTGCGGCCAGCCTCGACCAGAGTGTTCAGAGTACCGATGGAGGTCTCGTCGTCCATAGAGAAGATGGCATCGATCTGGGGATTGGCCTCCAGAATGTCGGCCATGGCGGACTGAGCGTCAGCAGCAGCGAAGCTATTCAGCTGATACTCCTTGATGTTGGACTTGTCATAGCTGATCTCGTCCAGATAGGCATAGAAGCCCTGCTTGCGCAGCTCGCAGACGCTGCCGGAAGAGGGAACGTCCAGCACAACGATGTGAGCAGCCTCGCCGGCCTTCTCAACGATGTACTTGGCGGACTGATAACCCATGTCGTAGTTATCGCCGGTGACCTTGTAGATGCCAGTGCAGTCCACGTCAACGTCGAAGTTCACAACGGGGATACCGGAGTCGATGATCTCCTGCATGGCGGTCTCCATGCCGGACCACTGGGGCCAGGACACGATGACGGTGGCGCCCCAAGCGACCAGATCGTTCAGAGCGGAAGCCATCTCAGCAGCATCGGAAGAGGTGGTGATCTTGTACTCCAGGTTGTTGTCCTTGCAGTACTTCTCGGCATAGTAAGCAACGCCGGCGACCCAGCCGTGGGTCACGTCAGGAGCAGCGATACCGACCTTAACGGTCTTCGCGGTGTCCTGATCGTTGGGCTGATCGTTGGTGGTGTCGCCACCGCCGCAGGCCACCAGAGACAGGGCCATGACCAGCGCAAGAATGAGAGCTAACACTTTTTTCATTCTAAATTTTCCTCCATATTATTTTTATTCCGCGGCCATAAGACCGGAGAATACCACAAAGTTGACCGTCCACCCTAGGCGGCTATGCCGGAGCGATGCTCGACGGCATGTAACACATTTGTAATATTTCCTGCATTATAGCACGGCGGCTTGTCCCTGTCAACGAGTTTCCCCCTTAACAATTTCTTCCCATTGTTTTATTGGCAGGTTTTTCAAATAACGACGCTGATCGTCACCTGCGCTTGTAAAAATTGCTGTTTATTGACAAATGTTGCCCTTTAAAGCAGAGAAGGAGCAGCCATCCGGCTGCTCCTTCTCTGCACATTATCTGGTTTTGGGGATCAGCAGCATATGGCATCTGGCGACCTCGTCCTGCTCCAGATGATTGGCGCTGCGAATGGCATCCTCATCCGTGTGGTGCCGCTTGGCAACCTCCCACAGCGTCTCCCCCTCCCCAAGCCTGCACAGGATCAGGCTGGGTCGGGTGGATACGGCGTCGGCAGGCTCCGTCATTGTCACGGCGTTGATGCTGTTGATAACAGTCTCGCCGTTGTTGGCGATCATAAAGGTCACCGGAAGCGATACCTGACATGTACCGCCGGTGAACTGAAGCACCGCACGGCAGCAGCAGGCGGATACAGGCCCTGTGACCTCCGGAACGGCGGCGCTGCATTCCACCGTCCGCTCGGTGCTGACCGGTGCGCCGGACTCATCCAGATACAACAGCCGCACATGCAGGGCGGCACGCAGTGTGACCTGCTCCTCATCGGGAAATACCTCGACCGGTGCGCAGTCAATGGCGGTAACGCTGATGAACGGCTCCCCGCCTTCAAATTCCAGTTGGATGCGGGCCTCCTGCTGAATCCTGCTGTCAGGCTTCGCCAGCGGAATGACAATATTCTGCCACTCCAGTGTCGTTTCAAAATGCGTGCTGTATAGGTCATCAAGATAAGTAACGGTGCGATGCTGGTACGCCATCAGACAGATATCCACACGGGCGGTCAGGCCAAAGCCGCTGCCGCTGTCCGTCCGCAGGACACGGACATCGCACTCGCCGATCTGCGGCGACAGCGTATATTCCGCGTTTTCCGGCAGCTCTGCCACATCCAGAATCTGCGAGAACGGCACTGCAGCGTCATACTGCCGGAGCGTATGATTCTCGTCCCGATAGAGTGCGTAAAGCTGCATCTCTCCCTTAATCATCAGCTTGTTGCCCAGCCGCTGGGCGGACAGTATCACGGGGCACATGCGGTGCAGCAGCAGATCCTCCGGCGTACAGTCGGCATCCAGCATCATATCATCTATAAAGGAAAATCCCTTTTCAGATATTGCGGTCAGCAGATCAAGCTCCAGCTGCCGGCAGCGCTTTCGGATCGTCGGTTCCTCCTGTACGTCGCAGGCAATACGCCGCTTGACGGCACGATAGCCGGTCACAGTGATCTCCGGCATGACCTTGATGTATAGCTTTCGTGACGTGACGGCGCGGGCCTCCGCCAGCAGCACGCGCCCCTCAACACAGATGGTGCCGCAGGCGGACAGTGAGCGGTCATCCAATGCGCAGGAAAACGGAACGGAGACTGTCAGGCTCCGCAAACCGGTTGCCTCCTCGGAGGTGTAAAGCACTGTTACTTTCACGCTGCCGGATACCGTGCAGTGCTCGCCGGTCAGCTGCCGCTCCCGGATGATAAGGCGTCCTGCGGTATCCACAATGCGGGCCATGTCGGGACAGTACTCCGGGATGGCGGTCTCCAGCGATTCCTCATGGGTAGATACGACCTTCGGCGACGGTTCGCAGCAGAGAATATCTTCAAATTGCAAGCCCAATTCCATATGTTCAGCCCTCTCAATCGGTATTGTTAGTCCACTGTATGAGGGCGCTCCTCCGTTTATTCCTTGATACCGAAAATACTGCGCAGCAGGCCGCGAAGCATTTTGGGCGCCTTCCAGACCACGATCTTCATGTTGCTACCTCCTTTTTAAACAGGCGATCCCACAGGCGATCAGCAGGAAGGCCACCAGAAACATCAGGCAGCCCACCGGAAACACGGCGGCGATAAAAATACCCAGCCCCAAGGCCAGCGCACAGATCCCAAGGCAATGCTCTCCGTTCCCTCTCATGTGGTTCCCTCCTCCCTGCTAGGCTTCTGTTTCATCCTATGTCGCCGCAGCCCTCGCGGTGACGAAAAAAGAAAGCCTTCCCGCTTGGGAAGGCTTTCCGATATCGCGGAAATAGATTAGATGCGGATGGCCAGATTGTAGGCAGCCTTGGTGCACTGCCACATGTTGCCGGGCTTCTCGGTGTTGTAGCTGTCGCCGATGTTGTGGATCTCGGGCGCCACCATCTCCGCCTGTGCGGACAGGAAGGGACGGTCATCACCCTTGGCGCCGATGGCCATGACCACCAGATCAGCGTCATACTGCTCGATATACTCCTCGTTGGTCATCTTGGGAGCCAGCGGGTTTTCGATGTTCTTGGGAATGATGGGGGACCAAGTGCAGTAGGGATCGGGCACAGCCTTGGAGCGGTTGTGCGCCACCACCACATGGCCATCCTCGATACGCAGCACGCGGGCGCAGTTCACCAACTCGCCGCCGTCGGCCTCGAAGTAATGGATCAGATGGCCGCGGTTGGCGGTGCAGGCGCCCTCTTCAAAGTGCTCCAGCATCTCAAGGCAGGTGACCTTCCGCAGCTTCTCGGTAGCCAGCCAGAAGGAGGTTTCCAGACCCACGGCGCCGCCGCCGATGACGATGATCTTCTTATCGGTATCCGCCAGCTCCTCGGGATGGGTCAGCAGGTGGATGGCGTCGATATGACGGACGGTGTCCAGACCGGGAATGGGAGGTACGCCCTCACGGCTGCCGTTGGCGAACACCACAGCGTCGTAATTGCCCTTCTTCAGCAGCGCGTTGTCCACGGGGGTATTCAGGTGAACGGTAACGCCCTCGGTCTTGCCCACCTGCGCCACCAGCCAATCCATGTAGTTCTTCAGCTCATACTTGCTGAGGGGCGCGCCTGCGGCGTGCATCTTGCCGCCCATCTTGTCGGACTTCTCAAAGACCTCCACCGTGTGGCCGCGCTGTGCGGCGGTGATGGCGAAGTTCAGACCGGCGCAGCCTGCGCCCACCACGGCGATCTTCTTGACCTTCTCGGCCTTGGCGGGAACGGCGGGCAGCACATCCTCGAAGCCGGTGCGGGGGTTGACGGCGCACTGGGGATGGCCGCCTTCCACGAACTCGTTGACGCAGGCCTCCTGACAGCCGATGCAGGGGCGGATCTCCTCCACCTTACCGGCGTAGGCCTTGTTGCACCAGTCAGGATCGGCCAGCACGGGACGACCCAGCATAATCATATCAGCCTTGCCGTCACGCAGCGCCTTCTCGGCGATGTCGGGATAGCCCAGCTTGCCGACGGCCACGATAGGCACTTCCACGCCCACGTTGGACTTGATGCCGCGGGCGGCGAAATACTCCTTGGCCACCTTGCTGACATCCAGGAAGCAGCCGGCAGGCATACCTGCGGGAGGATGCGGCAGCCACCAGTTATCATAGCAGCCCAGATCCACGTCGAACATATCGACACCGGCCTTCACCAGATTCTCCATGTAGTTCAGGGTATCGGCGATGGAGCGGCCGTTCTTGAAGTGCTTCAGGGTCTTGACGGTGTTCATGCGCTCACCGTAGGTCTCCTCCAGCGCCAGACTCAGGTCGATACGATACATAATGGGATAATAGGGGCCGACGCGCTTGCGGATGGTCTTGATCAGCTCAATGCCGAAGCGCTGCCAATCGGCGTACTTGCCGATCTTGCGGCGGTTGAAAGCGGGGCTGGTCAGCTGATCCAGCAGATAGCCCTCGTGGCCATGCAGATACACGCCGTCCAGACCCATGGTCTTGGCGTCGATGGAGGCCTGACCGGCGTTCTTGATGATGCGGTCGCACTCGATATCCGTCAGGGGACGGCAGGGCACGTCAGGCAGATAGAAGTTGGGGTTCACGGAGGCGGACACGGGGAACTGGAACTTGGTCAGCAGGCACTGGGGATTACCCACGCGGCCCAGACCTGGGGTCAACTGGATGAAGATGCGGCTGCCGCGGGCGTGGACGCCCTGCGCCAGATCGCGCCAGCCCATGAAGTTAGTACGGGTGCCGTCGATACGGGGGAAGTAGGAATAGTTGCCCTTTTCGGTAACAGAGGCGTCGATGTGGTGGCTGATGGGGATCAGGCCGGTGGTCAGCAGGCCGATGCCGCCCTCAGCGCGGGCAAAGAAGTACTGCAGCATCTTGTCGTTGGGACGGCCGCTCTCCTCGGCCATCTGACAGTTGCCCATGGGCGCCATGACGAGGCGGTTCTTCACCGTCAGCTTATTGATCTGAATGGGGGAAAACAGGGAGGTATACGGATAATACTCCTTGGTCATCCGCGACGTACCGCCCTCGCGATTCTCACAGTCGGTACGAACCCAGTTTCCGTAGCTGTTGACCAGCTGCTGAACTAATGCGTCTTTCTTCAATGATATTCCCTCACTTTCCTGTTATCACCTGCCGGCGGCAGGCGTTTGTTCACAAAACCAGCATATCACATTATCTTTTCAGAATCAACAAAAAAAGTGCAAAAAATCAAATTATTTCATTGCAACTTGCCCTGTTTCATGGTAAAATGATATTGGAAAAACGGCAATAATGCACAAAAATATTTCGTTTTGTACAGTAACGTTCATTTTCCCTTCCGCGTGGTACAGCGCGGTACGGACTCATTTATCGTACCCTATACGGAAAGGACGTGTGACCCCCGTTGAACAGAGACACCAAGATCATCGCCGTGGCCGGTAAGGGCGGCGTGGGAAAGACCTCCATCTCTGCGGCCTTTGTCCGGCTGCTGACGGAACGCTACCCCGACAGCCGCATCCTCGCCATCGATGCCGACCCCGCTGTGGGACTTTCCACCGCGCTGGGCGTAGAGGTCAAAGAGACGCTGGACGATATCCGCAAGAGCATCGTCGCCTCAGTGGAAGACGGCGCGCCGAGAGAGGCCATTGAGCTACTCAGCGAAGCCCGCTACCGGATCTTTGACACCATGGTGGAGAAGCAGAAATTCTCCTTCCTTGCCATTGGCCGTCCGGAAACCGCAGGCTGCTACTGTAAGGTGAACGCCTATCTGAAAGAGGTCATCAGCCTGCTGAGCCGGGACTTCGACTATGTGGTCATCGACGGCGAGGCCGGGATCGAGCAGATCAACCGCCGGGTGATGGAAAAGGTCACTCATCTGGTGCTGATTACCGACCCCAGCCGCAAGGGCACGCAGGTCATTGATACCATCAAGCGCGTGGCGGACGAGCTGGTGATGTACCAGCGCTGCGGCGCCATCGTGAACCGGGTCATGGATGAGAGCATGATCCCCTGTATCCATATTGAAGGCACGGAAGTTCTTACCTATATCCCCGGCGACGCCAGCCACGCCGCCAACGATATTCAGGGCCGAAGTGTTTTTGATTTGCCGGACGACTCCCCTATCATGCAGGGTGCGCGAACGGCGCTGACAAAATTGGCGATCCTTTGAAAAACTAGGAGAGAGGTGTTGATAACTTGAGAGACCTGAAGCATTTGATCTACTTTGAAAACCTGCTGGAGAACGCCGACAATGAGTTGGTGGAGAAGGCGAAAGCCGACGGCAAGCTGGCCATCGGTTACACCTGCTTCCACATTCCCGAGGTGCTGCTGAACGTGGGGAACTGCTTCTCCGTGCGTCTGCGCGCACCGAGGACCGGCTCCATCGACATCGCCACCTACTACATGTCCAACTATACCTGCGAGTATGCCCGGGCATTGGTAGAGCGCGGTATCGAGGGCGGCTACAATTTTCTGGACGGCCTGGCAGGCGTGGATGCCTGTTCCATGATGAACCGCTTCTACGAGCACTTTGAGCTGCTGAAGATGAACGAGAAGCCCAACTTCTTCGTCACCCACACCGACATGCCCTATAAGGTGGTGGACTACTCTGTGCGCCACTACACCAAGCAGATGCGTATCCGTCTGCTGGATATCATGGAAAAGAACTACGGCGTGGATACCTCCGACAAGGCCATCCGCAAGGCCGTGAAGGAGCACAACGAGATCTGCCGCATCATCTCCGAGATTGGCCAGATGCGCAAGGCGGAGAATCCCGTCATCACCGGCTATGAATTCCATGTGCTGAATCTGGTGACCTACACATGTCCCAAGTACCTGATCCTCCCCTATCTGCGTGAGACGTTGGAGGAGCTGAAGCACCGCGAGCCTGACGAGAAGCCCGCTTTCCGCGCCAGAGTGGCCGTGGTAGGCAGCGAGATCGACGATCCCAGCCTCACCAAGCTGATTGAGGACTGCGGCGCGCTGGTGGTATCCGATCGCTATTGCTTCGGCTCTACCCCCGGCCGCGAGGTCATCGAACTGAACGACGATGAGCCCGCGCTGGATCAGATCTGCCGCCATTACATGGAGGTCAGCGAGTGCGCCCGCTACATCAGCGACGAAAAGGTAGCCCAGCGCCGCCAGACCGCCGACCGTCTGGCCCGTGAGTACAATGCCGACGGCATCATCTATGAGCAGATGAAGTTCTGTGATTACTGGGGCTTCGAGCGTGCGCTGGCCAGCCACATCATGTCTACCGAAATGGGCTGGCCCGTGCTGTCCATCGACCGTCCCTATAACGCCCGTTCCTCCGGTCAGCTCCGCACCCGCTTCCAAGCGTTCGTGGAGTCGCTGGAGATCAAGCGCATCCAGAAGAACGGAGGTAGCAACTAATGGCCAAAAAGAATAAGAAATATCCCAATCCCGCCTTTTTCAAGGCCAAGGATAATATGGATCTGAAGGCCCAGCTGGAAAACCTGAAGGAAGTGGGCGGCATCATCGCCGGTATGGCCAAGGAGGCCGACTACAAAGCCTTCTTCCGCCGCCAGTGGGAGTGCATCAAGGACGACGGCCGCCGCGTGGCACGTGAGGTCAAGGATATCTGCACCATGACCTGCGCCGAGCGGAAGGATCTGCTGCTGAACGGTGAAAAGCGTCTGGGCGACCTGTACCGCAAGGGTGACATGGTCACCGTCCGCCGTGAGTGGCGCGGTCTGGAGAGCACCGCCATCGACTTCGCCGGCTGGCTGAAGATGTGGGGTATGCTGCTGGGCACCTTCTCCAAGGATCTGGTCCCCGCCCTGAACACCACGCTTTACTACCGCTGGATGATCTCCTACATCTGCTGCGTCAGCTTCATGGACAAGAACACCATGGGTCAACGCGGTCGTGCGCTGAAGATGAGTCATCTGATGATTTATGATATCTTCCGCTATGTGGCCGAGAATCTGGTGTTCCTTGCCAAGTGCGACAAGAAGAACGGCAACAGCGCCGAACTGAACAAGAAGGTCGTGCTGTTTGACGAGATGACCATGGGCCAGATCATGGCGGGCTTCCCCGACCTGCTGGGTATCCCCTATCAGCTGATGCCCGTGTTCCTTGTGTCCGAGATCGACCAGCTGACCTGCGTGCCCTATATCGATGCGGTGGAGTCCTTCGGCCTGCCCGCCGACACCTGCCCGGTGCCCTCCTCCGAGTGCGGCGCACTGGTCATCGATGCCCTGCCCCATATGGGCAAGTGCTTCATTTCCTCCTCCATGCCCTGTGACGGCTCCACTATGGCCTCCAGCTATATGTCCCGCCGCTTCCCCGAACTGCCTGTGTTCCACCTGACCTTCCCCGTCCGCTACGAGTACGAGGAGACGGTGGAGGACGCCGCCGAGGATATCAAGGCCTGCATCAAGTTCGTGGAGGAGCAGACCGGCGCCAAGTGGAACTGGGATGCCTATTTCACCGCCATGAAGCGGTTCAATGAGGAGACCAAGTACGAGCTGGAGAAGTGGGAGGTCAACAAGACCGCCAAGCCCCAGATCCTCGGTCCCTGCTACGAGCTGTTCCGCAAGTGGAACTACGAGATGGACGGCGGCGCCGATCCCCGCGTGATGAAGACCTGCAAGAAGGTCAACAAACTGATGCTGCAGGCCTATGACCGCGGCGAGGAGGCTTGGCGCGGCAAGATGAAGTACCGCGGCATCGTGTGGTCCTGCCCCGCTCACTACTACGCCAACTTCTCCAACTGGCTGGCCAACTGCTGGGGCGTGGACATCCTGGTGGAAATGGAGTCCCTGAACTTCACCAAGCCCCTGGAGACCGAGGACAAGGAAAAGGCCCTGATGGATCTGGCCCGGCTGTACGAGCGCATGGTCATGCGCCGTCACACCAACGGCGGCTATCGCAATGTGGTGGACGAGCTGTGGCGTCAGTGCGAGGCTTGGAACGTCGACATCATCATCATGTATCAGAACGTGGCCTGCAAGAACATGGCGACGCTGCAGGGTATTCTGGACGATCAGGCCCGCGAGCAGAAGCGCCATATGATCTGGATCGAGCACGATCTGATGGATCCCCGTACCGTGTCCCGCAAGACCATGCGCGGCAAGGTCAACGAGTACATGCGCACCGTCATGAAGGCGGAGCCTGTGGATCCCTCCCTGCTGGAGTTCGACGACGATATCTGCATGTAAGCATTTCCCATTGAATCTATCATTTAAAGGAGTAATACGACATGAAATATTTTGGCGGCTGCGACGTAGGCTCCACCTACACGAAGGCAGTAATTTTAGATGAAAACGGCAAGATCTGCGCCGATACCACCATCCGCAGCAAGATCAACTCCGAGGTCAGCGCGAAGATGGCCATGGAGGAGGTTCTGAACAAGGTGGGCCTGAAGTCCTCCGAGGAGCTGGGCTACCTGATCGGCACCGGCTACGGCCGCAACAAGGTGCCCTTCGCTGACGAGAACATCTCCGAAATCTCCTGTCACGCCATGGGCGTCCATGTCACCGATCCCTCCGTCAAGGCCATCATCGATATCGGCGGTCAGGACGTGAAGGGCATCAGCGTGGACACCGACGGCACCGTGAAGAACTTCGCCATGAACGACAAGTGCGCCGCCGGTACCGGCCGCTTCTACGAGGCCATGGCTCGCAGCTTTGAAATGAGCCTGCCGGAGTTTTCCAACCTGTCCCTGACGGCCAAAAATGTGATCCCCATTACTGCACAGTGCACCGTGTTCGCCGAGTCCGAGGTCATCACCCTCGTGGGCGAGGGCAAGCCCATGGATGAGATCGCCGCCGGTATCCAGATGGCCGTGGCCAAGCGCTGCTTCGTCATGAGCAAGAAGGCCGGCGCTACCGACAGCATCACCCTGACCGGCGGCTGCGCCAAGAACGCAGGCCTGAAGCAGGCCATCGAGCATGTGCTGAAGCTGAAGGTCATCGACCTCAAGACCGATCCCCAGCTGATGGGCGCACTGGGCGCTGCCGAATATGCCCGCCAGAAGGGTATGGCCAAAGCGTAAAGTAATTCATCTTTACAATATGAAAAAACACATATATACAGGAGGTCAAACGCATGTGTAAGTTCTGCAAAGTGTTTTTTAAAGTGCTTTCCATTTTAGCTGCCGTTATCGGCGTGCTGTTTGTGGTCTATTTCTGGAATCTGGATCAGAAGCTGCTGGGTTGGGCCTATAAGCAGGTCAACACCATCTTTGACCGCAAGAACGTGGATATCAAGTTCTAAAATATGGAGTTATTTAATCCAATCATCCGGGCTGTGGAGGAGCACGTCGGCTCCTCCGCGCCCCGGCGTTATGAGTACGCCGCCAGCCGCGCATGGGAGGACACCGGTGAATTCGAGCTGGTGATGCTGCGGGATGCCGCCTACGAGCTGGGCGGCGACAACATGCCCGCTGTAAATTTCACCTGTGTGACCACATCCTCCGAACTGGTCGGCAAGGACGAGATTCTGGTCTATGGCCCCGATCTGGATCAGCTGAAAGCATCCTCTCCCTACGCCCGCATTACGCTGCTGCGGGTAGGCGACATCGAAAGCGATGATGTAGAGGATACGGAGCAGGCCTTCCGGGCCATTCAGGACATGGATTTCGTCAAGTACCATGTTTTTCCCAAGGGCTACATGATCCGTACCAGCTCCGAGAGCAACCGTGAGCAGGTGCGCATCAGCCGTCAGGCGGTGCGGCAGGGCATCACCTTTGAAAAGGTGGGCAACGATTTCATCCGCCAGTACAAGACGAACCCCAATATTCTGGCAGTGAAGATGATCTTCATCACCGCGCCCGACGCGGATTACGCTGAGATGGTGAAGCAGGGCAAGAATGTCCACGACATCACCATGAGCCTCAGTAAGATTCTGGAGGGCATGCCTACCGACTGCGGCTCCTGCAACCTGAAAGCCATCTGCGACGAGGTGGAGGGCATGAAGGAGCTTCACTTCGGCAAGGAAAAGCACGGTATGTAAACAAAAAAGTTCCATGAGCGAAAGCTCATGGAACTTTTTTATGCATTTCTTGGGAAATTACTTGCCCATGTTCATCTGAGCAGCGACCTCAGCAGCAAAGTCCTCCTGCTTCTTCTCGATGCCCTCGCCGGTCTGATAGCGAACGGCGTCCACGAACTTGACGCTGCCGCCCAGCTTCTTGGCGGCGTCGGCCACGTACTTCTCCACGCTGCCCTGGAAGATATCGCCGCGGACGAACTCCATCTGCATCAGGCAGTTCTCCTCGTAGAACTTGTTCATCTTGCCCATGACGATCTTTTCCTTGACCTGAGCGGGCTTGGAAGCCATCTTGGGATCGGTGTCCATCAGGGCCAGAGCGATCTTCTTCTCCTCGGCCAGCACGTCCTCGGTGACCTGAGCCTTGTCCCAGAAACGGGGATTCAGAGCAGCAATCTGCATGGCGATGTTCTTGCCGATCTCAGTGGCGTCAATGCCGCCCTCGACAGCCAGATTCACCAGCACGCCGATCTTGCCGCCGGCATGGACATAACCCACGCTGGTGTTCTCGGCAAAGCGGACAAAACGGCGCACCTGCAGGTTCTCGCCGATGGACATGACCTTCTCGGGCATGGTCTCGGAAACGGTCAGCTCGGAGCCGGGATACTTGCTGTTCATCAGAGCGTCCACGTCAGCGGGATTGTTCTCGGCAACAGCCTTGGCGATATCCTTGACGAAAGCCACGAACAGGTCGGACTTGGCGCAGAAGTCGGTCTCGCAGTTGACTTCCACCAGAGCGCCCACGCCGTTCTCGGTCAGAGCATAGGACATACCCTCGGCAGCGATGCGGCCGGCCTTCTTGGCAGCCTTGGCCAGACCCTTCTCACGCAGCCACTCAACAGCCTTGTCCATATCGCCGTCGGTCTCGACGAGCGCCTTCTTGCAATCCATCATGCCCACGCTGGTCATCTCGCGCAGGGTCTTAACATCAGCAGCAGTAAAAGCCATGATCTAATCCTCCATTAAATAATAGTGTAATGAAAACAGGGCAGGGACACTTCCCTGCCCCGTCAGTTTACGCGGTGTTATTCTAAAATTGACTTACTCGGCGTCCTTGGCTTCCTCGGCAGCCTCTTCCATCTGCTCGCCCTGACGGCCCTCGATCATAGCGTTGGCCATGATGGAAGCGATCAGGCGGATAGCGCGGATGGCGTCGTCGTTGCCGGGGATGGGGTAATCGATCTCATCGGGATCGCAGTTGGTATCGGCGATAGCCACAACAGGAATGCCCAGACGGTGCGCCTCGGCGATGGCGTTGCGCTCCTTGCGGGTGTCCACGATGAACAGGGCGCCGGGCAGCTTCTTCATTTCCTTCACGCCGCCCAGATACTTCTCCAGCTTCTCGATCTCGCCCAGATGCTTGATAACTTCCTTCTTGGGCAGCATATCGAAGGTGCCGTCGGTCTGCATGGTCTTCAGCTGGTTCAGACGGTCGATACGGGTGCGCATGGTCTTGAAGTTGGTCATCATGCCGCCCAGCCAACGGGCGTTGACATAGTACTGACCGCAGCGGGCAGCCTCGTCCTTGATGGCTTCCTGAGCCTGCTTCTTGGTGCCGACGAACAGCAGGGACTGGCCGTTTTCGGACAGCTGACGGACGAAGTTATAAGCCTCTTCCAGCTTCTTCACGGTCTTCTGCAGGTCGATGATATAGATGCCGTTACGCTCCGTGTAAATGTAGGGAGCCATCTTGGGGTTCCAGCGACGGGTCTGATGACCGAAGTGGACACCTGCTTCCAGCAGGGACTTCATGGATACGACGTTTGCCATTTTTGTTTCTCCTTTAAATGTTTAGTTCTTTACCTCCAGCCCTGTCATCTCGCCGGCTAACTCCGAGGGGAGCACTGGCCGGTGATCGGGAGCTGTGCGGATTCCGACCGAAATATAATACCATAAGAATATCCCGATTGCAAGGTATTTTTTCCTGTTTTTCTCTGTTTTTTCCGTGCTGAGCGGGGTATTTTTACGGTTTTCGCCGCTTTCGCTGATTCTGCGGGCCATCCCGCCGCTGAAAGGGCTTGTCGATCAGTACGATATCATCTCCGAACTTCTGGATGCAGTCCCATGGGATATAGTAGTCCTCTCCTCTGCCGAACAAGCCGAAGAAGCGGCAGGGGCCGAATACGATGATGGCCTTCACCGTGCCCTCCGGCAGACAAATCTCCAGATCGCCCACATAGCCCAGCTTACAGCCGTCGCAGAGATTGATGACCTCCTTGCGCCGCAATTGGCAAAATCTCACAAGCATATTTCCCACCTCGGGAGAAGTATATGCAGTTTGCGGGCTGTCCCATTCCGTCGATTCCACTCATATTTCGCGGCGTGGAATAACCGCCGCCAGCGCCGGAAATACTGGATGCAAACAAGGGATGGAGGCGCGCTCATGCGGGGGAAGGTTGAGATCTGCGGCATCAACACGGCAGATCTGAAGGTGCTGAAAAATGACGAAATGGTGGCGCTGCTGAAGCGCAGCCGGAATGGCGATCAGTACGCGCGGGAGCAGCTGATCTGCGGCAATCTGCGGCTGGTGCTGTCGGTGATCCAGCGCTTTCTGGGCCGCGGCGAGAACGTGGACGATCTTTTTCAGGTAGGCTGCATCGGTCTCATCAAGGCCATCGACCGGTTTGATATCAATCAGGACGTGCGGTTCTCCACCTACGGCGTTCCAATGATCATCGGCGAGATCCGGCGTTATCTGCGGGACAACAGCGCCATCCGCGTCAGCCGCAGTATGAGGGATACCGCGTACCACGTTCTGCAGGCGCGGGAGCAGCTGATGTCCCAGAACCAGCGGGAGCCTACGGTGGAGCAGATTGCCGCCCATCTGGGCATCCCCCGTGAGGAGGTCGTCATGGCCATGGACGCCATCGTGGACCCCGTCAGCCTGTATGAACCGGTGTACTCCGACGCGGGTGACAACGTATGCGTGATGGATCAGGTGAAGGACAATGCCAACAGTGATGAGCACTGGCTGGAGCAGATCAGCCTAAAGGACGCCATCGCCCGGTTGGACGAGAGGCAGCGGAACATTCTGGCGCTGCGGTTCTGTCAGGGTAAGACGCAGATGGAGGTCTCCGCTGAGATCGGTATCTCCCAAGCGCAGGTGAGCCGATTGGAAAAGGGCGCTATCGCCTGCATCAAGCGGGAAATGTAGAAGTCCTAAAAGCTCTACGGTCTATGCTGTAGTCTGTATCCAGACGGCTCCTATATCGAGATCATCCCCTTGGGGAGTAAATGAATCTCAAGAGAAATAAACAAAACCTCCGGTTAAGCCGGAGGTTTTGTTTACGCTCTGGGGTGCGCTTTGTTGTAGACATCTTTCAGCTGCTTCTGGATCACATGGGTGTATATCTGGGTGGAGGAGATATCCGCATGCCCCAGCATCTCCTGAATGGAGCGCAGGTCAGCACCGTTCTCCAGCAAATGCACCGCGAAGCTGTGACGCAGCGTGTGGGGCGTGATATCCTTGCTGATCTCCGCCTTCTCCTGATAGTACTTGATGATCTTCCAAAAGCCCTGACGGCTCATGCGTTCACCGTTCATGTTGACAAACAGCGCCGGCTCGTTCTCGTCGGCGATGATGCGGGGCCGGATGCTCTCTATGTATTCCCGCAGCGCCTTGACTGCTGCGGCATACAGCGGTATAATGCGCTCCTTGCCGTGACTGGTGCAGCGGATAAAGCCCACCGTCAGGTTCACATCTGTCACGTTCAGCCCGATCAGCTCCGAGACACGGATACCGGTGGCGTACAGCAACTCCAGCATGGCATGATCCCGGAAGCCCTTTTCATCCACGCACTTGGGCTGCTCCAGAAACAGCTCCACTTCCTTGTTGGTCAGTATCTCCGGACATTTTCGCTCCACCTTTGCGGAGGTCACCGCCTTTGCCGGATTGGTTTTCACCAGTCCAGCCTGCATCAAATAGTTATAGAAGGAACGAATGGAGGCCGTGGAGCGTGTAATGGTGGCAGGTGATTTTCCTTTACTGCTCATATATTGCAGGTAATTGCTGACATTTTCCTTTTTGACCCTTCGCAGGTCGGTGATACCCTCGCTCAAAAGCCAACTTTGGAACTGGTTCAGATCACGGGCGTAGGAGTTCAGCGTATTGGTCTGGGCATGCTTCTCTTCCGTCAGATAGCGGCAATAATTCGCAATATGATCTGCCATATACGCTTCCTCCTCTCTCAAGATCCGCTGCCCAGTGCCAAGGCGATCAGCCTCGGCACGACGGCCAATTCCAGCACCGCGCCGGTCAGCAGCAATGCAAAACACACAAAAAGGCGCCTCTGTCCGCCGCCCGTAGCCGCCTTCTCTCCTTGCAGGCGGCTAACTGTCCGGTCAAAAGCCCATTGGGCGATCACCAATGCACACGGCAGCAGTATAGCAGCACGAACACCAAAGGCGGCCAGCGTCAGCGAAAGCCCTCCGCTGCCGAACGCCGCGGCAAAGCAACTGACGGCAAAGGACAGCAGAAACCCTTGTACCGCGCAAACCACAGGGATCAGAACGGCACCAAACGTGCAAAAGCCCAACAGCAGCAGCAACAACGGCACCCGGAAATACGCAGCAAGCACTCGCAGCACGGACACCGGCTCAGCGGTGATCTCAGCCGCTATCCCGGCGTAGCTCTGCAGATATTCCGTCAGCTCGCTGCCGCTATCACGCAGGGCCATCTGGCCGATAAGCTGACCGGCAACGATCCCAACCGCAAAAAAGGCACACAGCGTCAGCAAACGCAGGATATGCGGTCGAGACGCCTGTGCTCCATGTAAGACCTTTCGCATTTTCATGGCTCTCCACTCACCTCGCTCCAGTCTATGAGACAAGCAGGGCAAATAGAAGCCTTTGGTTACCATAAATAATATAGGGCAAATTCCGCTGATTCGCAAGAACTTTCCGTGATTTCTTTTATTTTTGTTACTTATGTCAAAATATTATGTAAACAGCATTATGTTAACTTTGTATACTGGGCGTTCATCCGTCTGTTTTACAGCCATATATGGTGCGGTGTTGCAAATTCAGCACCACATATTGAAAAACCGCACTTTTCCCCTGTATCAAGTACATTTCTTCTGCATTTTCGTAAAAATATTGGCTAGAAGGAGAATTTCGTGATTTTTACCATTGACGGCATTATGTCACCGCACGCTTTCGCCGCTTTACTGCTGTTTTTGCAGGATACTTCGCCCGTTTCTTCCGCTTCTTGCCCCTGCACAGCGCACAGGACAACAGTCCACCGCCCCACACGCAGCCGGTGATCCACCATCCGTCAGCGGCAAATGTGATGGGGGCAGATGTACTCAGCGCCGCGATCCACAGCATCCCGTACAGCAGCAGCGCTACCATCAACGGAAGCAGCGGTTCACCGCTTCCCTTCCCTGCTATGCATCCTCCCAGCAGGGCCGCCAACGCACAGGTACCGCAGACCCATCCCGTCATCATAGCCGGCGGCAGCGTACCCCTTACGATCAGCAGTGAACCCAGCATGATGCCAAGCAGCAGAAATGCCACCGCCACACCAAGACCCAGCCACGTTCGTTTGCCCAACAGCTTTCCCAATGCCATATTGTTCCCTCCTATTCTGTTGACACTATATTCTCACGGGGCGCTATTTATGGCTGCCAAAGGCGCAAAAAATATCCGCACGCCTACGACGTGCGGATATTTTTTTCAGACAGCTTTATTCCTCGGTCTTGGTTTCCTCGACCTTGGTCTCCTCAACGGGAGACTCAGCCTTGGGAGCTTCCACTTCAGCGGGCGCTTCTTCCTTCTTGGCCTTCTTGCCGCCGCGCTGCATAGCGGCAGCCTGCTCATCCAGAGTGCCGACCTGACCGATCGCGGACTTCAGGAACTCGACGCGGACGCGATCCTCGCTGGTCTCGATGACCACGGTACGATCGGTAATGGAGACAACACGGCCATACACGCCGCCGATGGTGGTCAGCCAGTCACCCTTCTTCAGGGAGCTGCGCATCTCCTCGGCCTGCTTCTTCCGCTTGTTCTCGGGGCGGATCAGCAGGAAGTAGAAGATCGCCAGCATGACGACAATCATCAGGATGGAGGACATACCGCCGCCAGCAGCGGTGGAGGTACCGGATTCGGCATAGGCCGTAGTGATCAGATCAAACATAGGGGATACTCCTTTTCAAAAATATCTTATTTATTATACAAAAGACTTGTCCGTTTGGCAAGGGTTTTGGCAACACTTCCCAAGATTTTTTACACTTTTTCCACCAGCTTGCGGCTGTACTCAGCCCGGAAGGCGTCAAATTCATCGGCATCCAGTGCATTGCGGATGCACTCTGTCAGCTTATTATAGAAATACAGGTTGTGCATCACCGCCAGACGCATGCCCAGCATCTCCTGCGCCGTGAACAGATGGCGGAGATAGGCACGGCTGAACTTCCGGCACACCGGGCAGTCGCAATGGGGATCGATAGGACCGTCGTCCAGCTTGTACTGGGCGTTTTTGATGTTCATGGTCCCCTGCCATGTGAACAGCTTGCCGTGGCGGGCGTTGCGGGCAGGCATCACGCAGTCGAAGAAGTCCACGCCCCGGGCCACGCCCTCGATGATATTGCTGGGCGTACCCACACCCATCAGATACCGGGGCTTATCCGCCGGCATGTAGGGCTCCACCGCGTCGATGATCTCATACATCACCTCGGTAGGCTCTCCCACCGCCAGACCGCCGATGGCAAAGCCGTCGCAGTCGATCCTGGCGATCTGCTGCATGTGCCAGATGCGCAGATCGGTGTAGGTCGCGCCCTGATTGATGCCGAACAGCATCTGTTTGGGGTTTACCGTGTCCGGCAGGCTGTTGAGCCGGTCGTGCTCCGCCTTGCACCGCTCCAGCCACCGCAGCGTCCGCTCGCAGGAGGCTTTGGCGTAGTCGTAGGGGGCGGGATTCTCCACACACTCGTCAAAGGCCATGGCGATATCGCTGCCCAGATTGGACTGGATACGCATGCTCTCCTCCGGGCCCATGAAAATACGGTGTCCGTCCAGATGGGAGGCGAAGGTCACACCCTCTTCCTTGATCTTTCGGAGGCTGGCAAGGGAAAATACTTGAAAGCCGCCGCTGTCGGTCAGGATAGGGCCATCCCAGCCCATGAACCTGTGGAGGCCGCCCAGCGCCTTCACCGTCTCGTCGCCGGGACGGAGGTGCAGGTGGTAGGTGTTGCTCAGCTCGATCTGGCAGCCCAGCTGATCCCGCAGGTCGAAGGCGTCGATGCCGCCCTTGATGGCGGCCTGCGTGCCCACGTTCATGAACACCGGCGTCTGTACCATGCCGCCGTGGGCACACTGAAACTGTCCACGACGGGCGCGGCCCTGTTTTTTGATGACTTTGAACATTCTATTCTCCTATTAAACCATGAAATAGCCGAGACACAGGGCGAACATCACCGAAAAGACGGCCAGTCCGCCTAAAATCGCGGCGGTGGTAAGCCTTCCCTCTGTGCGCTGCGGCGCGAAAAGCAATACGCCCGCCGCAATCAGAGCGGCCGCGCCGACCGCCAGCGAAAGGATGAAATAAATCTTCATACGCTTCAATGAATAAACATCGCGTCGCCGAAGGAGAAGAACCGGTACTTCTCGCGCACCGCCTCCTGATACGCCGCCAGAATATGCTCACGGCCCGCCAGCGCCGCCACCAGCATGATAAGCGTGGATTCCGGCAGGTGGAAGTTGGTGATGAGGGCGTCCGTAGCCTTGAACCGGTAGCCGGGATAGATGAAGATATTCGTCCAGCCGGCGCTGGCCTGCATGGTGCCGTCCTCCCCCGCCCAGGATTCCACCGTGCGGCAGGAGGTAGTACCCACGCAGATGACGCGGCCGCCGTTAGCACGGGTACGGTTGATGAGGTCGGCCGTCTCCTGCGGAATGACGCAGTACTCGCTGTGCATCTCATGCTCGGTGATCTCGTCCTCCTTCACCGGACGGAAGGTGCCAAGGCCCACATGCAGCGTCACATAGCCGATACCCACGCCCATAGCCTGCACCTTTTCCAACAGCTCCTTGGTAAAATGCAGACCTGCCGTAGGCGCGGCGGCACTGCCCACCACCTTGGAGTACACAGTCTGATAGCGCTCACGATCCTGCAGCTCCTCTTTGATGTAAGGCGGCAGAGGCATTTTGCCCAGACGATCCAGCACCTCCAGAAAGATACCCTCGTAATCGAAGCGCACCAGACGGTTGCCGCCGGGCAGCTCCTCCGTGACCTCAGCGGTCAGCTGCCCGTCGCCGAAGGAGAGCTTTGCGCCCTTACGCATCTTCTTGCCGGGCCGCACCAGACATTCCCATGTCTTGTCGCCACGGTCGATCAGCAGCAGCACCTCACATGCGCCGCCACCCGGAAGGCGCTGCCCCAGCAGACGGGCCGGCAGCACACGGGAATCGTTGAGGATCAGGCAATCGCCGGGCCGAAGATATTCCGGCAGATCGAAGAAATGGCGATGTTCCCATGCGCCGGTGTTCTTGTCCAGCACCAGCAGGCGCGAGGCATCCCGGCGCTCGATGGGCGTCTGGGCGATCAGCTCCTGAGGCAGATCGAAATAAAAATCATGTGTTTTCATATAATCGCTCGTTTCCAAGTACTAAAATATGCATTTGCAATTTATTATCATAGCATACTCTCCTCTTTTCTTCAACCATTTTCTTTTTGCACCGGCGTTTTACAAAATATTTCATTGAATCCTTCGGTTTATCGTTGACGCTGGTGAAATGTGGATGTATAATGTGAAATGTAACCATAATTTTCTGATCACATCACAGAAATTCAGGAGGAAACGTACATGATCAATACGATCAATGGCATCTTAGAGGCCGCCAAGGGCGGTAAGACCGGCGTTATCGCCGTGGCCGCCGCACATGACCAGCCCGTGATCGAGGCGGTGGTGGAGGCCCGTAAGGAGGGCATCGCCACCCCCATTCTGGTTGGCCATGTGGACGAGATCAAGGACATGCTGTCCGGTCTGGGTGAGAACCCCGCTGATTATGAGATCGTCGCCGGTGACAGCGACACTGACTGCGCCGCCAAGGCTGTAGCCCTGTGCGCCGAGGGCAAGGCCAATTTCCTGATGAAGGGTATTCTGGGCACCGCCGATCTGATGCGTGCCGTATTTAATAAGGAGTGCGGCCTGCGCACCAGCCATCTCACCACCCACTGTATGTTCTATGAAATTCCCGCCTACGGCAAGATGGTGATCCTCACCGACGGCGGCGTCAACACCTTCCCCGATCTGGACAAGAAGGCTGAGATTCTGGAGAATGCCGCCATGGTGCTGCATGCGCTGGGCTATGAGAGCATCAACGCAGCCTGCATCTGCGGCGCGGAGGTGGTCAACCCCAAGATCCAGTCCACCGTGGACGCCGACGCACTGGCCCACATGACCGAGCGCTGGAGCAAGTACAATATGAACGTGTGCGGCCCCGTAGCCCTCGATCTGGCCGTCAGCAAGGAGGCCTGCCACCACAAGCATTACACCGCCCCCGGCGCAGGCGACGCCGACATCCTGCTGGTGCCCAACTACGAGGTGGGCAACGGCATCGGCAAGGCCGCTTCCCTGTTCGGCAACGCCAAGAACGCCGGTATCATCTTGGGCGCCAAGGTGCCTATCGTGCTGGTGTCCCGTGCCGACAGTGCCGAGTCCAAGCTGGCTTCCATCGCCGCCGGCAGCGTGCTGGCTCAGCGGATGGAGCTGAACTGAGGCTTCCGGTTGTTTCGTTTGCATAAATTTTTTCTTGCAAATCCGTTTTCTTTGATAAATACTTGACAATCAGAGAAAACACCCGTATAGTAATAGTTGGTCATGCATGCGTTTGAGCCGCATGCGCAATATAAATAAGGAAAAGAAGAATAGGAGCTGTTATCATGGTCAATCAGGAATATTACACTTTGGGTACTGCCCCCTCCGTTATCCGTCAGCTGTTTGCCTATGGTCTGGAGCAGGCCAAGGTCGTTGGCCCCGAGAATGTGTATGACTACTCTCTGGGCAATCCCAGCATCCCCGCCCCCAAGAAGGTCAACGAGTCCATTAAGAAGATCGTGGACGAGACCGATTCCATCAAGCTGCACGGCTACTCCATGGCACCCGGCTTTGAAGAGGCCCGCGCCGCTGTCGCCAAGGATCTGGCTGCCCGTTTCGGTCTGGATGTGAAGGCCAGCGAGCTGTTCTTCACCTGCGGCGCCGCTCCCGCCCTGATCTCCATCATCAAGGCGCTGATCGTGGACGCCGACACCGAGATCATGGCCATCGCCCCCTTCTTCCCTGAGTATCGTCCCTTCGTCAACGCCAACGGCGGCAAGCTGGTGGTCGTTCCCGCCGACACCAAGGCTTTCCAGATCCATCTGGACGAGGTGGAAAAGCGCATCACCAAGCACACTCAGGCCATCATCGTCAACTCTCCCAACAACCCCTCCGGCGTTGTGTACACCGAGGAGACCCTGAAGGGTCTGGCCGCCCTGCTGGAGCGCAAGAGCGCCGAGTACGGCCATCCCATCTATATCATCGCTGACGAGCCTTACCGTGAGCTGGTGTACGGCGGCGTGAAGGTACCCTTCATCCCCTGCCTGTATAAAAACACCATCGTGTGCTATTCCTACTCCAAGTCCCTGTCCCTGCCCGGCGAGCGTATCGGTTACGTCTACGTCCCCGGCTTCGCTGATGACAGCCATGACGTGTACGCCGCCATCGCCGGCGCCGCCCGTATCATGGGCCATGTCTGCCCCCCCACGCTGATGCAGAAGGTCATCGAGTACTGCGCGGAGGAGCGCCCCGATCTGGTGGCTTACGACGAGAACCGCAACCTGCTGTACAACAGTCTGACCGAGATGGGCTATGAATGCGCCAAGCCCGACGGTGCTTTCTATCTGTTCGTCAAGGCTCCCAACGGCGATGCCAACGCCTTCTCCGAGAAGGCCAAGCTGGGTCACAACCTGCTGGTGGTGCCCGCTGACGGCTTCGGCTGCCCCGGCTTCTTCCGCCTGAGCTACTGCGTGTCCAACGACATGATCCGCCGCAGCCTGCCCGCCTTCAAGGCTATGATCGAGTCCTATAAGTAAGCTTTCTTCTCAAAATCGCCGCATCCACAAGGATGCGGCGATTTTTTATGCAAGATTTAGGAATTTTTTCTCTTGCTAATTCAGCAGCACTTTATTATAATAGAGTGCATATTTATTTGAAAGAGGTGCTTAGGCATGAGTAAGGTTTTCATTCCCGCCGGCTACAAGACGCCGCTGTCCGTCTATGAGATGCAGCGCGCCATCGAGTTCATCAAGAGTAACTTTCAGGTCAATCTGGGTCAGGCGCTGAATCTGCGCCGGGTCTCCGCTCCCCTGTTTGTCCGCGAGGATTCCGGTCTGAATGATAACCTGAACGGTGTGGAGCGTCCCGTTTCCTTCGATATCCCCGATGTGGGCGCCAATGGTCAGGTGGTGCACTCTCTGGCCAAGTGGAAGCGTCTGGCGCTGAAGCGCTATGAGTTCAACGTGGGCAAGGGCCTGTTCACCGATATGAACGCCATCCGCCGCGACGAGGAGGTGGATAACCTACACTCCGTCTATGTGGATCAGTGGGACTGGGAAAAGGTCATCTCCCGTGAGGATCGCAACGTCAACTACCTGAAGCAGACCGTCCGAGCCATCGTGGGCGCCGTGGTGGAAACCAATGACGCGCTGCAGATCGCCTTTCCCAGCCTGCACACCAAGCTGGACCGCGAGGTCTATTTCGTCACCACTCAGGAGCTGGAGGACCGCTGGCCCGATCTGACCCCCAAGGAGCGCGAGCATGCCATTTGCCGCGAGCATCACACCGTGTTCCTGATGCAGATCGGCGATAATCTGAAGCGCTCCGGCAAGCCCCATGACGGCCGCGCACCCGACTATGACGACTGGTCCCTGAACGGCGACATTCTGCTGTATAATCCTCTGCTGGACAGCTCCTTTGAGATCTCCTCCATGGGCATCCGCGTGGACGAGGCCGCCATGGACTATCAGCTGAACGCCCGCGGCTGCAACGACCGCCGTGAGCTGCCCTTCCACAAGATGCTGCTGAACGGCGAGCTGCCCCTGACCATCGGCGGCGGCATCGGCCAGTCCCGTCTGTGCATGATTATGATCGGCACCTGCCACATCGGTGAGGTACAGGCCAGTCTGTGGGACAAGGACACCGAAAAAGCCTGCGCAGACGCCGGTATCATGCTGCTGTAAAGGGATTTCCCATCACAGGAAAAGAAGGATTTGCGGACATCCGCAAATCCCTCTTTTTGATGCTCTTCCTTATTGCAGCGTATCCTCAAGCTGCTGCAAACCCTCCATCATCTGGTCAAAGCCGGAATAGTCGGCGTTTTCCAGCACATCCTCAGCCCGACGGATATCCTGCAGGATGGTCTCACTCATGAAGGCATATTCTCCCCGCTGCTTCTGGCACCATGTACGCTGCTGGGCGATGATGGCACGGAGCTTTTCAATGGCCTCGGCGCGGAACTCCTCCGTTCGGCGATGGGCGTTGATCTCGATGTCCGCAATGTGCTCCTTCAGGTGGGCACACTCATTGGCAGAGGCGCGCAGACTCTCGTTCTCGGCCTCCAGCGCCTCACAGCGTACCGCCAGCTCTGCGGCACGGGCCTGCGCCTCGTCCAGCCGCTGCTGCAAGGATTCCTGATCCTGCTCCTCCTGCTTCATCTGCTTTGTCTGGGCATGCAGGGTTCGCAGCGCCTGTTCGATCTGCTCATTGTCCGCCTTCAGCTTGGCATTTTCGGTCTCCAGCGCATCCAGCTTCTCCTGAGTTTCCTTCGCAGTCTTTTCGATATAACTGACCACATCCTCACGGTCAAAGCCGCCAAACATGCAGGTTTTAAAATTCGCGCTCATACTTTTCCCCTCCGCAGATGAAATACATTTCTCTTTCTTTTTAAAGATACCACAAATGTCTTTCGTTGACAACCCAGAAAAAATCAAAAAAATTGAAATTACCTCTTGCATTTTGGAAGAATGTGTGCTATCATTAGCAAGTCGTCTGGAAAGACATGCGCCGTTAGCTCAGCTGGATAGAGCGTCTGGCTACGGACCAGAAGGCCGGGGGTTCGAATCCCTCACGGCGTGCCAAAAAGACCCGAAACCGTAAGGCTTCGGGTCTTTTTGTTTGCATAAGTTGTTGTTTTCTCCCGCTGCTTTTTTCTGACCCAAACGCTGACCCCAACGGGAGCGGGTAGCGGAAACCATCAGACAGCACGGGATAGGATATTGCCCATCGTTTGCGCCGCTTTGAGCTGGGCGTCAGTGGTGACATGGGCGTAGGTGTCCAGCGTAAAGCCTGCGGAGTAATGACCGAGCATCGAGGACACGGTTTTTACATCCACGCCGTTTTGTAGCGCCATCGTTGCGAAGGTGTGGCGTAGGTCATGAAAGCGTATCCGTGGCAGTCCTGCTCGCTTTAGAACGCGGTGCAGCATATGCAACACGCTGTCCGGTGACATAGGGCCTCCTGTTGGTGAGGGAAATACCCATTCGCTGTTACCCACCTTGCATTTCTGTATTTTCAGAACGCTTATCGCGTCTGCCGACAGGGGCAGTGTGCGGTAGGCGTTTTTTGTTTTCAGCGGTGCCTCGACCACTTTGCCGTTTTGCCGTGAGATGGCCCGTTGGATTTTCAACACACCACGGTCGAGGTCAACGTCCGTCCACTTCAATCCCAGCAGTTCCCCACGGCGTAGTCCTGTGGCGAGGTCGAGGTAGTAGAGTTCGTACACACCGCTGTCCCTGGCCTCCTGGAAGAAGGCGCTGAGTTGGTCGGCGGTCAGCGTTTTCATCTCCTTGTGTTCGACTTTCGGCAGGGCGCAGCCTTGCGTCGGATTGCGGGTTACCAATTTCTGCTCCATGGCGAGGTTGTATGCCGACCCGATCATCTGGTGGATGTTGCGCACGGTTTTCGGTGCTAACCCTTTCGGTTTCTTTTTCGCTTCGATGCGGTCTACCCGGCCACCGTCCAACAGGTGCTTGTAGAACCGCTGCAAGTCCAGAGAGGTTAGGTCCGCCAGCGGGATGCTGCCAATTTGCGGCTTGATGTGGTTTTTCAGAAAGCCTTGTGAGGTTTTGAAGGTCGATGGGCGCAGCTTGATTTTTGCGTAGTTCTCCATCCAGACCTCCAGCCAACTCCCCACGGTGTAGGTCTTGGCCCGTCCGTAGTCGATACCCACATTTTCCTCGATGGCTTTTTTCAGTTTTTCTTTTACTTCCGCTTGCGTCTTGCCGAGGACGTTTTTGATGATGGCCTTGCCAGTTTCCGGATCGTGACCGACTGTGTACCGGCCCTCCCATCGACCGTCCTTTCGTTTGCGGATGTTCCCCTCCCCGTTTGCTCGTCTTTTTGGCATAAAATCGACCTCCTTTGTAACGGTACACAATACCGTAAAAGGCAGA
>ENA-UOJG01000895-UOJG01000895.1-human-gut-metagenome-genome-assembly--contig:-C47-NODE-895-length-36180-cov-52.816221_pt1 | contig 36180 bp, 30 predicted proteins | sample MGYA00242340_ERZ723887 | MGnify/ENA metagenome assembly ERZ723887 | reverse complement strand
GCGCAGGAGAAGAGCGCCGAGGAAGCGAACGGCATTTCCGCGCCGCAGCAGGAGACCCCGGCGCAGGAAAAGAGCGCCGAGGAAGCAAACGGCATTTCTGGCAGCGACAGCGGGATCTCCGGCGGTGAGGAACAGTATATGGGGATGTCGGAATAAGGAGGGAGCATATGAAAAAAATAGAGGTGTTTGACGGCTGCGAGCTGCACACGTCCCCTGTCAGCTATCCTGTCGGCGAGACCAAGTGCAGGCTGCTGGGCAGCGGCGCAAGCGCGGGCAAAAGAGTAGAGCTTGACGAGAACCTGCTCAGCCGCCATATCATGCTGCTGGGCGGCATCGGCACCGGAAAGACCAATGCGATCAATATGGTTCTCAATCAGCTGATGAAGAACCTGACGGGCAACGATGTTGTGATTATTTTCGACTCCAAGGGCGAGTTCTACCGGGACTTTTACCGCCCCGGCGATGTGGTCATCAGCAACGATGCCCACGCTACAGGCCCCGAGGGCGAGGATTACTGGAACATTTACAACGAGATCGAGCGCGACGGGCATATGGAGGAGAATATCAACGAGATCGCCACCGCCATCTTCCGCAGCAAGATCGAGCATTCCAACCAGCCGTTTTTCCCCAATGCCGGGCGGGACATTTTCTTTGCCGTGCTGAATCATTTCATCCAGAACGGAGATCCGACGCTGTGCAGCAACGAGCATCTGCGCGCGTTTCTGGACAGCGCGCCTACCGCAACGATCCGCAAGCTGCTGAATATGCGGCCGGAGACGCGCTCGATGGTGAGCTACATTTACGACGACAGCTCCGGCCAAACGCAGGGCGTTATTTCGGAAATGCAGCAGGCGATCCGGGAGATATTCGTCGGCAATTTCCGCAAAAAGGGAACGCTTTCGCTGCGCCAGCTGGTGCGGGCCAAGGGCGGGCGGCGCATCTTCATCGAATACGACCTTGGCATCGGCTCCACGCTTGCGCCGATCTACAGCCTGATGTTCGACCTTGCCATTAAGGAGGCCCTCTGCCGCAGCAAGAGCGAGGGCAGCGTCTATTTCATCACCGATGAGTTCAGCCTGCTGCCGAATCTCAAGCATATCGATGATGCGGTGAACTTCGGACGCAGCCTTGGCATCAAATTCCTCATCGGCTTCCAGAATATCGAGCAGATCGTGGATCTCTACGGCGAGTCCCGCGCGAACAGCCTGCTTTCCGGCTTTCTGACGCAAATCTTTTTCCGCTGCAGCGATCCCGCCTCCCGCAAGTACATTCAGGATACCTTCGGCGTCAACCGCAAAAAGGAGATCTATATGGCGTCGGTGCAGGGACGCGGCATTGTCGAGCAGATCCGCGATGCGCACGTTGTGGAAGACTGGGACATTTCCCATCTCGGCCTTGGCGAGGCGATCATCGGACTGCCCGGCGCAGAGCCGTTCCGTTTCCAGTTTGCCCGCGCCTGAACGCTTGCCAAGCGCTTGGATCTGTGATATACTCTTTGTCCATAAAAACAAAGAGGAAGGTGTTTTTATGAAGGTCGGACCACAGCCGAGCGGACTGCTGACGCGCCGCAAAATACTCAGCGCATCGGCAAAGGCGTTTTTGCAGCACGGCTACGCCGGAACATCCAGCAAAATGGTCGCACAGCTTGCCGGTGTGACAAACGGCTCGCCGTTCTACCTGTACGGCAACAAGGAGGGCGTGCTGCTGGAGCTGGTCAAGCAGGTGTTTAGCTACCAGTTTGAAGCGGTGGAGCAGGCGCTTGGCGCAAACCCGGATCCGGTGCTTCTCTGCGCAGCGGAAACGGCGCTGCAGCTGCATATTGCGGAAATCTCCGAGCCGCTGCGCGAGCTGTACATTACGGCGTATACGCTGCCCAGCACGGCGCATTATATCAACGAGCGTATGGCGAAAAAGGTGCAGGATCTGCTGAGCGCCTATTTGATGGAGTGTACAGCGGACGATATCTACGAGAGCGAGCTTGCCTGCTTCGGCGTGATGCGCAGCTTTATGGCGGCGCCCTGCACGGCCGCGTTCCCGATGGAGCGCAAGGTGTGCCGTTTTCTGAGCTGCTGCTTCCGGATACATGGCATTCCGGAGGAGGTATATGCGCCGGTGATCGAGCAGGTCATTGCGCGCGATCTGACGCCCCTTGCCCGTATGATCGTTGAAAAGACGGTGCTGCAGACGGAGGAAGACTATGAGACCGCGATGGCGGACACCGTTCATGCAAAAAAGGAACGCGGGGCGAATCGGTGAGGACATACAGCACGAACGAGATCTGTAAGCTTTGCGATGTGAGCCGCAAGCAGCTGCGCTATTATGAAGAGCGCGGCCTCCTCAGCAGCGTTCCGCGCGACGAGGGGAACAATTACCGCTACTACACCTCCGAACACATTTACGAGATCGTGGCGGCGAAGGCGCTGCGGCGCATCGATATGCCCTTGAGCGAAATGAAGGACCTTATTTACGGCAACAACGTTGGGCATATTCAGCTTTCGCTCCAGCGGCAGATCGATTCCGCACGGGACAACCTGGAAAACAGCCTGCGCCAGTATGAGCAGAGCGTGCGGGTCTATACGCGCCTGGTCGAGGCGCTCTCGCTTCTCCGGCTGCACAGCGGCGGCGGCGGGGAGCTGCCCATCGAAATGGTGGACTGCGCGCGGCGCGACATCGTTTCCCTGTCCTACAGTACCACGTTCGAGGATGAGTTTTACGATGATGTGGATTACATCCCGCGCATCCAGAGCATCGCGCAGAGCGTTAATGCGGTCTCGGTCGATTCGCTGGTCTACATGACCTATGACCATTTCGACAGCGACACCCATGTGTTTGACGGGGGCGTACACGGCTTTAAGATCGGCATTCCCGTGGCGGACCGGAAGCGCCCTTGCGCAAATTACGATTTTATCCCCGCGTTCCGCGGGGTCTCAACGTTCCATATCGGCTCGCCGAAGGGCAAACGCCTGCACGACTCCTATATCCGGCTGTTCCGCTGGGCGGAGCAGCGCGGCTGCCGGCTGGAAAGCTGGTCGGTGGAGGACTGGCTCATCAGTCCCATGATCACCAACAACAAGGAGCTGTGGGTCATTCAGATCATTGTCCCGATCAGAGAATAGACTGCATAAAAAACACTCTCTGCACCGCAGAGGGTGTTTTTTATTTCACATATGCGGCCCCAAGGGACAGGTTTTCGGGGAACACTTTCCTGCGCTATCCATAGAAAGTGCCGGAAGGAAAGGGAAAATGGCGGAAAGGGCTGGGAATTTTTTTGTACATTCTGTCAGGTTGACCTGTCCGCGATGGACAGGCGTAAGCTGTATACAGGTCGGAAGACCAGCCCTGTGCGGCAAAAATGCAGAAGCGGCTGGCGGGGGAGCGGCGCTTTGCCCGAAGACCATACACACAAAAAGGGGAGGACATCTATGAAATTCTACAAAGACGCAGCGCGCAAAACCTATGAGCGCGACCAGAAGACGAGCGATCTTGTCCGCGAGATCCTAGAAAACGTGCAGCGCAACGGCGATGCAGAGCTGCTTGCGCTGACAAAAAAATTTGATGGGATCGATATGGACTCGGTAAAGGTAAGCCGCGAACAGATCGCAAACGCTTATACGCAGGTTTCCGCAGAGACGGTTGCCGCGATCAAGGCGGCGGCTGCGCAGATCCGCTACTTTGCGGAAAAGCAGCTTGAAACCATTCGCCCCCTGACCACGGCGACGCCTGTTGCGGGCGTGACGCTGGGCCACCGCCTGATCCCCGTGCAGAACGCCGGCATTTATGTTCCCGCCGGACGCTACCCGCTGCCCAGCACGGCGCTGATGCTCACCATTCCGGCAAAGGTCGCCGGTGTGGAGAAGGTCGTAGCCTGCAGCCCGGCGTTCAAGGGCTTCGGCACGGTGCATCCGGCCGTCCTTGTTGCAATGGACATCGCCGGCGTGGACGAGATCTACTGCACGGGCGGCGCGCAGGCGATCGCCGCCATGGCGTTCGGCACCGAGACTGTGAAGAAGGTCGATCTGATTGCCGGCCCAGGCAACCGCTTTGTCGCTGAGGCGAAGCGCCAGGTCCTCGGCTCCGTCGGCATCGACAGCATTGCCGGCCCCAGCGAGGTGCTTGTCATTGCCGACGAGATGGCGAATCCCAAGTATACCGCCATCGATCTGCTGGCGCAAAGCGAGCATGATCCCAACGCCCGCGCAACGCTCATCACCACCTCGGAAAAGCTGGCGGCCGATGTGCTCGCGTGGATCAAGACCTATGCCGGCGAGCTTTCCACCGGCGAGACCGCGCTCAAGTCGTGGGAGGACAACGGCACCATTATTCTGGTGGATTCCATCGACGAGGCGATCGCCGTTTCCGATGATATTGCCCCCGAGCATCTTGAAGTCCACACGCACAACAGCGATGCCGTGGCCGCGCGCCTGCGCAACTTCGGCTCCCTGTTCGTCGGCGAATATACTCCCGTTGCTTTCGGCGACTACTGCTCCGGCACAAATCACACGCTGCCCACCATGGGTACGGCAAAGTATTCCAACGGTGCGTGGGTCGGCACCTTCCTAAAAACCTCCTTCACCCAGCACATCTCGCAGGAGGGCTGCGGCAACCTTGCAAAGACCTGTGTGCAGCTTGCCGGCGAGGAAGGCCTGTTTGCGCATCAGAAGTCTGTTCTCGTCCGTCTGGAGGAGAAATAAGGCCTCCGCGTGCCTCTGCACCGCCCCCTTGATGCTCAAAAAGAAAAGGAGAGATTTCCATGCAAGAGAAAAGCGTGAATACCAGGCTTGCGCTCGGCTACGGCGTTGGCGTTGTCGGCGAGGGCATCGGCTATAATATTTTCTACAGCTTCTTTGTTTACTTTCTGGTCAATATCGCAGGGATCGATTCCGTCATCGCCGGTACGATCTCGCTGCTGGCCGTCATCTGGGACGGCATCACCGACCCGATGATCGGCTACTTCTCCGACCATACCCGCAATCCCAAGGGACGCCGCCGTCCGCTGCTGTTCAAGGGCGCGTTCATCTGGTGCCTTGCCATCATCCTCATGTTCCGCGATGTTCCGCTGGAGGGAACCGCCAAGGTTGTGTACTTTGTTTTCCTGAACGTTATTTTCTGGTTCAGCGGCACGATGTGCGTCATTCCGCATTCCTCCCTCGGCGCCGATCTGACCGATGATTACAACGGGCGCAACAAGCTGCGTACCTTTGCTGCGTTCGGCCTGAACATCGGTATGCTTATCGCCACGGGCGTTACGCTCATGGTGGTCAGCTTTTTCCAGAACCTGACGGACGGTACGGAGAAGAGCGGCTGGGCCTATACCGCGCTCGTATACGGCCTGATTGTGCTGGCGGCCTATATGATCACCTACTTCTCCACCAGGGGCAGGGAGAAGGCAAATCCCAATATCGGCAAGCCGTCCGATGGCAAGTTCTCGCTCGGCAAGGTGCTGAAGGAATATTTTGAATCCTTCCGCAATTCGCCGTTCCGCAAGCTGCTCATTGCCACCGTGATCGTCAACTTCGTGGTGGGCGTGGCATCCTCGCTGAATGTTTATATGTACACGGAGGCCTACGGCTTTTCCGATGCGACCTCCTCGCTCATGTATACCATCAACGGTTTCTCCCTGCTGGGCTTTACGGTCGTCACCGGCCTGATCGTCAATAAGCTGGGCAAGAAAGCGACCATGGCAATGGGCCTTGTGATCTATGGCGTCGCCTACCTCATCGTGCAGTTCCTGCCGCTCAACTATACCACCGCCGTCCTCAACGCCGTTCTTGTCGGCTGGGGCAGCGCGACCTATTGGACGCTGCTCTACTCCATGTGCTATGACTGCGGCATTGTCTCCATGCTCAAAAGCGGCGAAAGCAAGGATGGCCTCTACACCTCTGCGATCGGCTTCTTTATGAAGTTCGGCACGGCTATCGGTATGTGGATCGTCGGCTTCGGACTCGACTTTATCCACTACGATCCCGCGCTGGCTGCGCAGACGGCGGAAACGCTCAGCGGCCTGCGCCTGCTGTTCACGCTGCCCAACGGCATTATCCTTCTCATCGGCGCCGCCGTCATGCTGCGCTACGGCATGGATAAAAAGGCGTATACCGCGCTGGAAGCCGCCTATGAAAAGAAGCAGAAGGGCGAAGCCTACGACCTTGGCGAGTATGCCGGCATGATCCGCTGAGACGGCTCGGGCAGAACGCTTTTTCATACCTCTCTCGTTCATACACGTCAAAAGCTCCTGAGACAGCTGCCTCAGGAGCTTTTGACATATGTACGGGACGCCCCGGAGCAGCAGCCTTCCCGGCAGGACGGCGGTTGCGACACGCTCCTCTGCCGGAAATGTTTGAAGAAAGTTAAGAATTTTCACAGCAGAAATGTAAGGAAGCGGCGGTAAGCTTGATTTGTTCCCAAAAGAGTAAGAGAAGAAGACGGCCGTCCGGCCGCAGGGGGAGAGGAACCATGCGTACTGTTGAAACCATCAACGCCGTTATCATGGCGCTGTTTTTTATCTGCTATTCCTATCAGTTTTTCTATGTTGCCGTTTCGCTGCTGCACCGGCGCAGAGAACCCGGCGCGCCGCAGTACCATCGCCTTGCAGTTCTTATCGCGGCGCGCAACGAAAGCGCGGTCATCGGCGCGCTGCTTGAGAGCATCCGCGCGCAGAACTATCCGGCCGGGCTTGTGGATATCTACGTTGGCGCGGACAACTGCACCGACGATACCGCAGCCGTGTCCCGTGCGCATGGCGCGGTCGTCTTTGAACGCACGGATACCGTACATATCGGCAAGGGGTATGTTCTCAACTACCTGCTGCACTGCATCGCCGCTGCGGGCAAACGATACGATGCGTATATCGTGCTGGACGCAGACAATGTTCTCGACCCTGATTTCCTGCGCGAGATCGACCGCGTTTACTCTGACGGATACGAAGTTGTCACCTGCTACCGGAACTCCAAAAATTACGGGGATAACTGGATCTCGGCGGGCTATGCGCTCTGGTTTCTGCGCGAAGCGCGCTATCTCAACGGCGCGCGCATGGCGCTTGGCAGCAGCTGCGCCGTTTCCGGAACGGGATTCCTCTTCTCCGATGCGGTCCTGCGCGAATGCGGCGGCTGGAATTTCTTCCTGCTCACGGAGGATATCGAGTTTACCATCCATAACGCCGCGCACGGCGTAAAGATCGGATACGCCGCCAATGCGGTGCTTTACGATGAGCAGCCCACCGGCTTCTGCCAGTCGTGGCGGCAGCGCCTGCGCTGGTCAAAGGGCTACCTTCAAGTGTTCCGCCGGTACGGCGGCGCGCTGTTCGCCGGGATCTTCCGCGGCAGCTTTTCCTGCTATGATATGGCGATGAACATTATGCCTGCCGCCGTGCTGACCGGCACGAGCGTGGTTGTGAACGTTGGCGCGGCGGTGTCACGCTTTGTCTCGGGCGGCTCGATGGCGGCGCTGGGGATCTCCGTGCTGCAAACGCTTCTGAGCCTTTATCTCACGCTTTTCATCCTCGGCGCTATCACCACGGCTACAGAATGGAAGAGCATCCACTGCACGGAGCGAAAAAAGCTCCTGTATGCGTTTACCTTTCCGCTCTTCATGCTGACCTATCTGCCCATCTGCATCGCATCGCTGTTTATGCGCGTGGAGTGGAAGCCCATCCGCCACGAGCGTGCAATGACGCTGGATCAGATCAAGAGTACGGCGCTGCGCACCCCGCAGTAAAAGGGAAGAGGGAGGACGGCGAGCTGCCGTCCTCCCTCTCTTTGCGTTCTTTCTGCGCGGAAGCACTTGCCAAAAGCTGCCGGGATATGATATCCTGTTTTCAGCGCGGGGGTATGAGCAGCCCTCGCGCAGCTTAAATGATGAAAAAAGGATGTGTTATTTTGTTGCTCTCAGGGAAAAGTCTGAAACATGACTTTGTCCGTTTTGCTTCCGCAACGATGGTGTCGCAGATGGTGTTTTCGCTCTATTCGATGGTGGACGGCCTGATGGTCTCCATCGGCGTGAACGAGTATGCCATGAGCGCGGTCAACCTGGCCATTCCGTTTACCAACGCGCTTTTTTCTGTTGCGGTCCTTTTCGCTGTCGGCTCGTCCACGCTCATTGCCATTTACCTTGCCCAGCAGAAGCGGCAGGAGGCGGATACGCTGTTTTCGCAGAATTTCGTTACGCTGCTTGTCATCGGCGCGCTTGCAACGGCGCTGGTGCTGCTGTTCCTTGAGCCGTTTGCGCGGCTTCTGGGTGCGGACGAGGTCACGCTGGACTATGTGAAGCAGTATCTGCTCGGCATTGCGCCGTTCAGCGTCTGCTATCTTGTGTCTTATAATCTCGAGGTCCTTGTCAAGACCGACGGATACCCGCGCTATGCGCTTTTTACCGTGATAGCAGGCTGCCTGACGAACTGCGTGCTGGATTACGTTGCGATCTTTCTGCTGGATATGGGCGTGTTCGGCGCGGCGGTCGCCACGGGCATTTCCCAGCTCGTCACCTGTCTTTCCTACTTTGCCCATTTTTTCAGCCGGAAGTGCACCTTCCGCCTGCGGAGGTTCCGCCTGGATCCGCGCCTGTATGCGCGCGTGATCCCCATCGGTCTTGCCGACGGCGTGACGGAGCTATGCACGGGGCTGATGATCTTCCTCTTCAACCGCACGGCCCTTCGCTGCATCGGCACAGACGGCGTTGTCACCTACACGGTCATCGCCTACGTCACCACCATCATCATCAATCTCATGGTCGGCGTGTCGCAGGGCGCGCAGCCGCTCGTCAGCTATCATTACGGCAAGGGGGAGCATCGCGCCTGCGAAACGCTGCTGCGCTATGCGCTGACCACCGTGTGCATCCTTGCGCCGGTGCTGTTCGCAGGATTGTTCCTTTTTGCGCCGCAGCTTGTGCGCGCGTACCTCTCCCATGCCGGCGATGCGCTTGTGGAATATTCCGTTGGGGCGTTCCGGCGATACAGCGTTTCCTACCTGATCCTCGGCTTCAACGTTGTTGCCGGCGGCTATCTGACCGCGGTTGAGCGGCCTGTTCCCGCGCTGTGCATATCCGTTGGGCGCGGGCTTGCGCTGCAAAGCGCCGTGCTGCTGGCGCTTGCCGCGCTCTTCGGCGGCGACGCGCTGTGGAATACGCCCATTATTTCTGAAACGCTGTGCCTTGCGCTGTCTCTTCTGTCCCTGCGCCGCTGCCGCCGCGCCGCTTTGCCGGAAGCGCGGGAGGGACGCTGCGCGGAAGATTGACGCAGGATGGGAAGTTTTGCAAAAAAACAGGAGAGCTGCCCGAAGGCGGCTCTCCTGTTTTTTTGCCGGTGATTAAAGATTGGTAGTTTCCTGCGCAGACGCAGCCTCTGCCGGTGTTCCGCAGTAGGGGCAGAACTTTGAGCCGGGCTGCAGCTCTTTTCCGCAGCCGCTGCACTTGGGAGTGGTCGGCAGCTTCGCGCCGCAGGAGGGGCAGAAGGCTGCGTTGCGGTCGCTGCACACCGTGCCGCAGGACGGGCAGGTGCGCTGCACGGCGGCGCTCCTGCTGCGCAGGGTGTCGGCGGCGTTGGCCACGGATGCGCCAACGTTCTGCACGCTCCGATCCAGCGAAGCAAACGCCGCGTCGGGAACCTTCTTGCAGACGATGATGCCCGCAACGCTCAGAATGAGGATGAGGACAGGCGCGGCCTGAAGCTTGAGCAGATCTGTGACCCAGCCATCCGTCTTCGCGTTGACGACGGCGTTGGCGATGGCAACGAACAGGACGACCAGCAGAGCGAGCGCACCGGCCGCAATGAAGCCGAGCGTGTTGATCTTGGAAGCGCCCTTGTAGGAGGCGAAGATGCTGCGGCCGGTAACAAAAAGCCCATAGAAGGAAAACGCCAGCAGCGCATAGATCAGAACCGGAATAAGGCGCAGCAGGAACACGCCGAAGCCGGACAGATCGAACTCATAGGCAAGATCGGCAAGATTGCCCGACAGGCGACCAATCTGCCACAGGCTTGCACTGTCTGCATAGTAGAAGTTAAGGCCGATCCATGCGGGGAACAGCAGGCAGATCGCAATGATCAGCACAAAAAGTGCGGAGATTGCAGTTTTCGCGGTCAGCTTATTGTTCTGGTTCATCAATAGTCCCTCCCTGCGAGGAAAAGTGCGGTGATTGGTTTCATAAGCGATTTCCTCCATCCCAAAATAGTGGTTTCCAATGCAAAAAAACAAAATGCTGCGTTTAAAACGCACGCGCCGCAGGAACACGCCGCCTTCAGGGCGTATCGGCAGGCATTGCAGCGTTGTAAAGCACAGCATCCTGTCCTTCTGGAATCAGTATAACAATATTAAGAGATAATATCAAGTCCTTTTACCGAAATGCGCTGAAATGTCTCCGCCGCGGAGCTGCGAAAGACCGATCGTCCGCTCCAGCGCCTTGATGGCGGCCTGGTGGCTTGCCGCGCCCCCGTTGGAGGCACAGTATCCCGTCAGAACAATGGGGCGGATGTTCAGCTCGAAAAGATCATACAGGCGGCTGATTCTGCACCGCATCCACAAACAGAAGCGTCAGTCCGATGTAGACAGCGCAGGCCAGCGCGGCCAGTGAAAGCAGCACGACGCAGGCTGTGCGCAGCGCCCTTCTCTGCCGCAGGCCGCGCGCGGAAAGGACGATCCCTGCCACAGCCAGCACCAGCAGCACGATCGCGACCCAAAGTCTCATGCGTTCGTCTCCTTCTTGTAAAGCGAGCTTTCCAGGCGCAGCGCGTCGATGATATCCGTGAACCAGTGCAGCTCGCCGAGAAACTTCTGCCGCAGGCGTTCCACGTTCGCCTCGCTCCTGCCGAACTCGAAAAAGTCGCGGTCGGTCTTGACGGCAATGTGCAGTCTGCCGCCGCGCAGGAACGCCATGTAGACCTCGCCGCCGGCCTTGCCCGCCGCGCTGAGGATGTATTCCATCATGTGCGGGGTGAGAAGGTAGTACGCCTCCTGCGCATCCTGTGCGGTGACGAGGAAGCGGTCGTTGAAGGCCGTGTTCTCCATCTCCACGCCGTCGTTCTTACGCTGTCTGCGCAGCGCCTTTGCGTTTGCGGACAGATGCACCTCGCCGGAGAGCTGCTTGCCGAAGTCGCATATGAGCCACTGCCCCATAAAGACCTTCTGCTCATCGTCCTTCCACTGCTGCATCTCCTCATCGTAATGCGACACCACATGGTAAAGCTCCACGTCGCTCAGCTCCACGTTCAGGCCCTTATAGGCGCCCTTGATATAGTCGCTGCCGCGGACGCTGTCATACTCGAAGGGGAATACCATGCCCGCGTCCTTCACCTGCGCGCTGGGGATGCGCCCGAAGGCGTTGTACTCCACATTCTCAAACACCTCGTTCAGCACGCCGCTGACGATGTTTTCGCTCAGCAGCTTCTTGACCGTCTGGGTGCGCTTGCTCATCTGGTAGCCGAATACAAACGTAAGCACCAGCACGGGAATGGCGAGCGGAATAAGGCCAAAGGCAAAGAGCGCCATTGCCGCTACGGCGAAGCCGTAGGTCAGGATCTTAAAGAGCGTGATCGAGCTGCGCTGGCTGATCAGCGCAGCCTCCAGCTGTTCATTGCTCATATTCTGCTTTTCCTCCATAATAGTCCCTCTCTTTCTCAGAACGTCATTTTCACATCTTCGCGCTTATGCTCCTCCGCGGCAAAGAATCCCTTCGGCTGCCGCCCACCGGCCAGCAGCCTTGCCGGGAACATGGCGATCGCCGTGTTATAGGCGGTCACGCTGGTGTTATACAGCCGCCGCGCCGCCTGTAGATGCTCCTCGGCGTCACGGATGCCGCGCTGGAGCTCAACGAACACCTCGCTCGAGCGAAGCTCGGGATAACCCTCCGCCACGGCGAAGAGCCTGCCGCTCAGGGCGTCCATCTGCTGCTGGGCGTCGTTCAGCTCCGCAACGCTCATGCCGCGGCGCAGCGCGATGACCTTTTCAAAAAGTCCGGTCTCATGCGCCATGTAGCCCTTGGCGGTGTCGAGCATTTTGGTGAGCATATCGTAGCGCTTGCTCAGCGCCACCTCCACGCCGGAGAGTCCCTCCTGCACGCGGATCTCCTTTTTCTTGAAGCCGTTGGTGGTGCTGATGCACCAAAAGGCGATCAGCACAAGAACGATCAGAATGATGATCATAATAGTTTTCCTTCCTTTCTCAGTCCCGCGCCGGTCAGAGCGGGGCTTTCCGTTATCAGATCCAGCAGATTGCCCATACCGGTCAGCGAGGCGGTGAACCACTTGCGGATGCCGTCGATGTCCCGCAGATCCAGGCACTCCGGAACGCCCGCGAACACATACTGGGTGTTCAGCGCCAGCGCCAGATCGCCGTCACGGAGGATAAGACCGCACAGCTTGGAGGTGCGGGAAGTAGTTTCCAGTTTCTTTACCAGCTCACGGAGCTGCGGCGTGACCTGATCGTCCGCCTCCTGCCCGCTCGCCGTGTGAGCGGCAAAGTGCTTCCGGAAGGCGGCGGGGTCGGTGATGTCGTCCTTCTTCCGCTCCTGGAACATATCGTTCAGTGTGATGTCCAGCGCCGGATCGCAGATGTCCTTGCACCGGACCACGATGCCGCGGAACAGCGTCTCGGTCCGGGTGATCCAGTTGTCGTTGTCGGGGCCGGACTTTTCCTCCACGGTGCGGCACAGCTCTACATTGGCCGCGGAGAACCGCATCCCTTTGTACTCACCTTCGTGGAAGTCCGTCACGGTACACTCCGTAAAGGCTACCGCCGACAGCTTTGCCGCCGCCAGGTACCCCCAGTCGATGAGCAGCGTGGCCGGCTCCGGCTCCGGGCCGAAGGCCTTCGTCAGCTCTGTGCGGAAGAAGCTGCCCAACTGCTGCTGCATCAGAGCCTTTTTCTTCTTCTGGGCGGGCTTTGCCACCAGCAGGAACAGCGCCACACCGGGGAACGCCAACGCGCAGACCAGAAGGGGGTCACGCCGGATAAACATTGTGATACACGCGGCGATCACCAGAATAACGCCCAGCGATATGCTGATGTCCTCCGTTCTCTGATAGCTTCCCAGCTTCTTTGATAGCTCCGCGTCCGTCATCCGCTCAACGCCCACCGCGTCAAAGTCATTGCGCTTCTTTCGCATAGCCGTCCCTCCTTAGTAGCAAAGGCTGAAGTAGAGGCTGCTGTACGGATCCAGCGTGTCGATATTCAGAATGTCCGCCTCGGGCGCGATGCTGCTGAGCTGCATACGCTTGGTGCTGTCCTTATAATTATCCGGCTGCGCCTCGGCGGCAAAGATCAGGCCGTCGTAATCCTCCGGGAGATAGACGACATAGCTCTTGGTCAGCACCTGCGCCCAGTCGCCCACATCGTACTGCCAGGCGGTGGAATAGGCAAACTCGATGAGATAGCTTTTCCCCTGCCAGCTGACGGTGTGGAGATAATAGTTATCGCCGCGCTGGCTGTTGCCGTAGGCCGTTGCGGTGGTGAGCCACATGCCGGTGTAGAAATCATAGAGTTCGCTGTCGGTGACGGTCATGTACTGCTGGTCAAAGTAGGGAATGGAGCTGTCGGGAATATAGCAGATGGCGTCAAATTGCAGCTCGCGGATGCCATCGTGGGTCTGGTCGTAGTTCTTCGTGATCTCCCAGCAGCAGTCGCCGATGCTGTAGCCGTCGCCAAAGCCGGAGTAGCTGCAAACGCCGTTCTCAAGCAGAAACGTCCCCAGCTCCGCGGCGGCGTTGATCTCCAGACCGTTTCGTGTGAAGTAGGGTTCGCTGGACTGAAAGCCCTCCGCCGGGAAAAAGGAGCCGCCGCTGACCGTGACGGTGGAGAGATCCTCCCGGAACACATAGCGCTCCACGGGATCCCAGATCCAGATCAGCTCCGTCGCGTCGCCGTTTTCGTGGATGAAGCTCACCAGCACGTCGCTCTCGCCGTCGCCGTCGATATCGTTGAAGGAAATGGCGTTGAACGCCTGCTCCGCATCGGGAATGTTCATGGGAAACAGCACGCTGTCAAACAGTACCTGCTCGGGAAGATCCCGGTAGAACGCGGCGCTGCTCTCGCTCACCGTGACCAGCACATCCACGCTCTCGCTGTCATGGGTGATGACACCGCTGCCTGCGACCACGCCGCTTACGCGCCAGTCGTCCCCGGCCACATCGCCGGAGCCGCCGCAGGCGGCAAGGCTCAGGCAGAGCGCGAGCGCCAGCAGCATCGCAAAGAATCTCTGGGTGGTATTCATAGCGCTTCCCCTTTCAGACGCTTATTCCATGCGCTCGTAATAGTCGTCCTCGCCGCCCCACATCATCACATCGGTCTCAAAGACGTACATGCGGTAGGAAACATCGCTGTAAAGCGAGGATTCGGCGTAGAACGTGTTTGCCTCGTCCGCCGTCTCGATCCAGCCGGAATCGACCTCGGCATTCTCCGCGCCGGACGCGCGCTGGTAGAGCGACCAGCCGCCGTTGTCATCGATGACGATAAAGCTGTCGGAGGCGAGGTCGCCGTCGTAGTACCAGATGCCTGCAAGCGAGGAGACGTCATAGCTGTCGTAATTGCCGTCATCGCCGTTCGCGTCATCCTCGGTATAGCCGCCCGCACTGCCGCTGCCGTCTTCATCGAACCAGAGGGATTCCATGCCGTCTGCAAAATTGAAGTAGCCGTAGGTGGAGATGTAGAGCCGGCCGCCGTCCTCCAGCGCAAAGCGGCCGCCGGAGCCGTCCTGGTTATTGTAGGCGTAGATGCTCTCCCACTCCGGCTCGTATTGCAGATAGCCGTCGGCAACCACGTCGTTGCCGATGCAGAGCGACCAGCTGCCGTCTGCCGCGATCTCAAGGTAGTCGTATTCGTTGTTTACCTCAGCCAGCCAGATGCCCTCGTATACGCTGAAGTCGCCGTCCGCCGCGTCCTCGCTGATCGGCTCGCCGCCGCCCAGCCCGTCGTCCGGGTCGTCCGGCGCTGCTTCCTCACCGCCGCAGGCCGTGCAGAAAAGGCACAGCGCCAGCACTGTCAAAAGATATGCGATCCTTCTTTTCATGTCGATCTCTCCTCCTGATTTCTCATTCCTCGCCGCCCTGGGCGGAAAGCCCTTTCGCCGCCGTTTTTTTCTTGCGGCGGTCATGCCATTTTCTGGTAGAATTCAAACTCTCCGCCCCAGCGCAGCGTATCGTGGTCGAGCGGGGTGAATTCGTAGGCCACATCGTCATACAGCTCGGAGACTGCAAGATACATCTCCTCGGCGTCATCGCCTGCAAGCTCGATGCTGCCGCAGTCCACCATAGTGGGATCGCCATCGCCGTCAGGGCGCTCCATCAGCTCCCAGCTGCCGTTTTCATCGATCACAATGATGCTGTGCGCGTCAGCCTCGGCGTCCAGATACCAGGTACCCGCCAGCGTCTCAAAGCCGGTGTCGCCGATGTTTTCGCCCGGCGCGTCGCCGGTCACCTGCGTAAAGGCACCGAGCGAGGCGATATGCAGCGCGCCGCTCTCATCAAACCAGCTGCGGTACGCCACGCCGTCGTGCTCGTTGTAGAAATAGTTATAGTCATACTCCGGCACGTACTGAATGAACCCGCTGGCGGTCACCTCATCGCCGCTGTCGTACAGTGCGAAGCGGACCTCGTCGCCGGCGTCGCTGCTGGCGACGGCCAGCGTACCGCCGTCCTCTCCGATCCACGCGCCGCCGTAGACGTAGAGTTCCGCCATCTGCTCGCTGTCCTTGACCAGCCCCTCGAAGGAGTCCGGAACGTCGTACAGCTCGTAATCGCTGCCGTCGTCGCCGTAATCCTCATTGCTGCCGCCGCAGGCGGCAAGGCTCAGACACAGCGCCGCCGCCAATGCAAGAGACAAATATTTCTTTAAGCTTTTCATCGTTTTCTTCTCCTTTTTCAGATAAGCTGCGTCAATGCTCCTGCTCCGCCATGGACAGGATCTCGTCGTGGCTCATTTCCACATTGCCGAAACGGACAAAGATGCCGTTGGTCACGGCGCTGTTCCACACCTGCGGGTCGGAAAGAGACCGGAAGCGGAACTTGTCCAGATACGGCCGCATATCCAGAAGCAGACGGCTGCCGGAGATGAAATCCACCTGCAAAACGTGGCTGGCCAGCGGCTTGACGGATTCAATATATTTCCGGTCCAAATGCGCACCCCCTTTCCAGAGCATATAAAAAATCCACGATACTCCTATGGTACAGTGGATATGAGCGGATAACCATTAACAAGTTGTTAGGTTTCCGCCGCCGACGGAGCAGGAGATACGGCAAAGCCCGGCGGAGCGGACTTTTCCAGGCCGGAGCGGGCGGAAAAATGCCGAAAATAAGATTTACACCCCGTGAAAAATCCGGTATACTGAAAAAAACGGCGGAAACAGACAGGAGAAGCACTATGCCAAAGCCGAAATGGAACCTGAATGCGATCTACATATCCGAGCGGCTGCAGGAGAGCCTGCGGCCCATCTCCCGCTGCGCCCTGACTACGGTGGTGGCCCCCATGGGATACGGAAAGACCACGGCGGTGGAGTGGTATCTTGCGGAACGGGCCAGAACGGAGGCGGCGCGCGTCATCCGCGTCAGCGTGTACTCCGGCAATCTGGCCATTTTCTGGAGGAACGCGCAGGACGCCTTTGCGCGGGCCGGCTTCGGCTTTCTGCGGGAGTGCGCCTGCCCTGCGGATGAAGCCGGCGGCGGCCTGCTGGTCGAGGAGCTTTGCCACGCGCTGGCGGGAGAACGCCCCTGCTATCTTTTCCTCGATGATTTTCACCTGCTGACGGACAGGCGCGTCCCCGGCTTTCTCTGTATGCTGGCGGGGCGGCTGCCTCCCAACGTTCACCTGATCGTCGCCAGCAGGGATTTTTTCCTGCCGGCCGCCGGGCTGATGCGGCTGGGCGGAAAGCTTTATCAGATCGGCGCGGAGCAGCTCCGGCTGAACCACACGGAGCTGGCCGTCTACACGAGCCGGTGCGGCGCGGGACTTTCCGACGAGCAGATCGAAACGCTGCTCTATTACAGCGAGGGATGGTTCTCCGCCGTCTACCTGAACCTGCGGATGTTTTTCGAGCAGGGCGCGCTGCCCGACCGCGGCTCTGATATTTCCGCCATTTTTACCGCCGCCATGATCGACCCGCTTCCGGAAAGGCAGCGGGAGTTTCTGGCCGTTATGGGACTTGCCGATGAGTTTACTGTGGAAATGGCGCGGTTCGTTACGGAGGATGCGGATGCAGCGGAGCTTCTGGCTGCGCTGACAGGGCAGAACGCATTTGTCAAGTGCCTGCCGGACGGCGTGACCTACCGCTTTCACCACATGATGAAGGAGTGCGCGCTGCGCTCGTTTCTCCGGCTGCCGCCGGAGCGTCAGGCCGCTTACCGGGAACGCTTCGGCGCGTGGTACGAGGGGCATGGGCAGTATCTTCACGCCATGGCCGCCTACCGGCAGAGCGGCGATTACGACGCTCTGCTGCGCACGGTACAGGAGGATGCGGGCATCCTCCTGTCCGCTCTGGACCCGGCGGAGGTGCTGGCTGCGCTGAACGAATGCCCCGTTTCCGTTCTGAAGAAGCGCCCGCCGGCGCTTCTTGTGCTGATGCGCAGTATGTTCAACTGGCGGAACATTCCCAAAATGCTGGAGTTCAAGGCGCTGCTGCTGACCGCCATCAGCGAGCATCCGGAGCTTTCCGCCGGGGAGCGGGGCAACCTGCTGGGGGAATGTGACCTGATCATGAGCTTCCTCTGCTACAACGATATCAGCGCCATGAGCCGCCTGCACCGCAGCGCCAGCGCACAGATGTCCCGCCCCGCTGTCAGCATCCAGTCCGGCGGCGGCTGGACCTTCGGCTCGCCCTCCGTTCTGATGATGTTCTACCGGGAAGCGGGGGAGCTGGAAAGCGAGCTTTCCGAAATGGATGAGTGTATGCCCCACTACTATAAGATCACGGGGAACCATGGGCAGGGTGCGGAGACCATCATGCGGGCGGAGGCGGCCTTTGTGCAGGGGCGCTTTACCGACGCCTATATTGCGCTGGAGCAGGCCTACGCCCAGATCCAGAACAATGGGCAGGAAAATATGGCGTTGTGCTGCGACTTTCTGGCGTGGCGGCTCTCCTGCTTTCTGGACATCAGGCAGCGCTGCACGCTGAACGAGCGCCGCAGCGAGCTGCTGCGGCACCATAACGCGGCGTGGCTGAACATCTGGAATGCGGCCTCTGCCTATTATTATGCCGTGCGCGGCGAACCGGACAGAATCCCGGCGATCTTCGCGCAGCACCGCCTCTCTGCGGTCAATACGCTCGCGCCGGGCAAGCCCATGATCGAGATGATCGAAAATCAGGTCAGCCTTGCCCAGGGCGACTATGCCAGGGTCATCGGCCGCAGCGAGGGACTGCTGGCGCTGTGCGAGGGGATGCACTATGCGCTGGTGGCGATGCACATCCGCATCCAGACGGCGGCTGCCTATGAGATGCTGGGGAAGCATCCGGAGGCGCGGGCCATGCTGGAGCAGGCGCTGGCAGACGCCGGGCCGGACGGTATCGCGCTCCCCTTTGCGGAAAATTATCCATATTTAAGGCATCTGCTGGCGGAGCGGCTGCAAACCGGGCTGATCGCGCAGATCATCGAGTTCGGCGAGATGGCCGCGCGGCGCAGGGCCGGGGAGACCTGTCCGGCGGCGCTGGCCGCGCTGACGGAGCGGGAATACGAGATCGTAAAGCTGATCGCCCGGCGTATGAGCAACCGCGAGATCGCGGAGAAGCTCTACCTCTCCGAGGGCAGCGTCCGGCAGTATATCAATCAGATCTACGGCAAGCTTCAGCTCGAAGGAGAGCCGAGGACAAAAAGGAAACGGCTACTGGCCCTGCTGCCCGGCGCGCCCTGACGGGCGGCGCTTTCGCCGCTTTCCATGCTGCCTTTGCTGAGCCGGAAAAAGAAAAGCGCTGCAATTCCTTGGAATTGCAGCGCTTTTGGCACGCCTGAGCGGATTCGAACCGCTGGCCTTCCGCTTAGGAGATATGTTTGTCGAATTGCCTGCGATGTCCTCACATATACTGCTGTGCATTTCGACCATGCTGCGGCTATTATCCATATCTCCTATTGTGCAATACAGTCAACTCTCAGAGCCTTTTATAACCAAAGTAATCGTTAGCAAGAAATTAGCTGCGATATTTCAAACTGCAAATTAGCAGGCCATTAGCAAAAAATGAGGCAGATTTTCCTTGCGCGTGTTCGAATCCGTCACTTATTCTAATGGCAAAAAAAGCATATCACATCATGTATGCAAAAGCAATCATGCTTAGCAAAGGAGGCCACCCATGGCAGACTATCAGCTTGAACTCAGGCAGGTTGTAGATTATCCACGATGCCGAATTTATCGAGAATTTATGCAAACTCTGATTGCAGACCGGAGCATTCGCACAGGCGGATGCTCCGGTCTTTTTTATTATGTCGTTCTTTGCTCCTATGCCAACTTCAGAACCTCTTATCGGCGCATAGACGGGATCTCATACACGGTATATCCGGGCGAATGGATCTGCTCCATCACTGACATCACGGAATGGTTCCGTGTACGCTTTCACTACCAGGCATTTGCAATCCTAAAATCCTTGCAGGATCGACAGCTCATTACATTTACCCGCCTCGGCCGCGGGCATATCGTAAAGTTCTCCATTACGGACTGGCGGCGCAATAACACCGCGCTCGATTATAACTGCCCATGCCAAAAAGATTCCGGTTTCTTCTTCATTCCTGTTTCAACGGCAACGGAGTTGATCTCCGCGGGACGCGCATCTGAGATGGATGTCATTTTGGATCTTTGGATCTCTGCGATTTATAAGGATCAGCAAGTACGCGGCTCTGAGATCGGGCCAGTTGCGTATTTCAGAAACGGCACCGGGAATCCGATCGTCAATTACAGCGAATTATCCGCGCGCTGGGGAATCTCCCGTTCCAGCGTGGGGCGGCTGCTCAAAAAACTGGCCGATTTTGATTATCTTTCTCTGCTGACTTTCCCAGGCCGCAGCGGAACGGTAATTTATCTAAAGAATTATCTCTCAACCATGTTCCAAATTTCGGATGTCATGATAGACAAAGAGGAGGTTGCTATGTGTCTGAACCTTCGCGTATCTGTGCCAGATACCATTTCGCCAGAGTCCGGCTCAATTTCTGATGAGCAGATCTGCGTTTCAACAGAGCTTCCCAGCGTTTCAAAACCTCACATGCTGTACTTCGTTCGGAAAGTGCTGCGAACCCTTGAAGCGCAAGGCATTTCCTGCCTTTCATGCCCAAAATCCAAATATATGTTATATCCATTATCCGACGACTGCACGGTAGGAATAGAGAAAGGCACTATCTCAGCGGGACTTGCGATCTGCTGCGGCGCCGGCAGTCCGTTGTATCGGTTTGAAATGACGATCATCCCAAATGCTGAAGCGGAAGGAGCGTGCGACAATGTCAGGAAAGATGTATGAAAAACGGCCGGAAGAGGATGCCCGCTATCACGACACATGGAGACTGCTCAAAAAATATCGAGATGTAACATGGAGCCTGGAACTGTCTATCCGACAGGTCAAAAATCAGTTTCGCATTGATTATGATTGCAGCATTGAAGATTTTTTGGAGTCCATCTATATGGCAGGCGCGGATCTCGGCGGCACGGACATCGAAAATCATGCCAGGTGCATTGAGCGCAGCTACAAAATGCTGACCCTGCTTGAAAATTCCGTCAACCTTCTCCGCACGCACCACCAGAGCGGAGAGGTGTACTACTGGATTTTGTATTACTCATTTTTATCCCCACAGAAGCTGAAAAATGTGGAGGAGATCATTGAAGCGCTCCACCCGCATATCAGGGACATTAGCTTCAGCACCTACTACCGCCTGCGCAAAGCTGCCGTGGAAGCGTTAAGCTCTGTCCTTTGGGGATTTTCCGCGCAGGACACTTTGAAAACGCTGGACTGCTTTTTCCCGCCAGATGTGTGAGAGTATTTTGAAAGAGAATTGGGAGGAAATTGGAAGGGTTTTGCTATTGAACGCAAAATCGCCGTATGTTAAACTAAGTATGCTCAAAACTATAAACAAACCAAAAGCAGCCGCAGGAGGACGCCATTTTTGATGTGCGTCTTTTTTTATGCCCTTCTGCGGTCAATGAAACAGCATCCGGCTTTCGCTGGGTGCTGTTTCCTGCTTTTGGGCAACACAAGGAGGTAATGCTTTTGAAGCACAAGTGTCCGTCTCCCCGTATTGGGAAAAAGCCACGTGGCAATATCGGCCGTTGGCTGTATGCGGCGTTTCTGACCGCCACGCTATCCGCTTCTCTCTGTCAGCCGGCCTCTGCCGCAACCGTGTGGGAGAAGGCCAATGAGATCATGCGGGATGTCTATACGCAGATCCTCGGCATCTCCACGATTGCAGCCATCGTTACGGCCGCAGTCGCACTGCTGATGATGAATTTCTCCCGCAGCGGCCGAACCGTCGATGAAAGCCGGGCTTGGCTCAAGCGAATCATCATCACATGGGCTGTTTTGAACGGTCTCGGCTTCATTATGAGCTATGTTACGCCCTTCTTCAGCGGCGGGCAGTGGACCGCCCCGTAAAAGCTATGGGAATTTTAGACGGTATTGTAGAGTGGATCGCGGAACAGATCATGTACGGTCTGGATATGATCAACACCTCTGTTTTGGGGGCATTGGGCTGTGACATGAACACATTTCTGCGATATTTTCCCGCAGCGGAAACCATGTATAGCCTTCTGGTGGCACTTGCCATCGGGCTGATCCTGTTGGGCTGGGTCTGGAATCTGTTCAAGAACTACGGACTGGGCTTGGGCGTGGACGCAGAGGATCCGGTCAAGCTGACCGCCAAGGCGATTCTGTTCATTGTGCTTGCGTACTATGCAGATGAAATCGTAAACATTGCGCTGACGATAGGCGGAACGCCTTATGCGTGGATACTGTCCTCAGAGCTTCCTTCTTTGGACTTTGCCAGCTTCAATTCTGTTCTGCTGACCATCATCGGCGTCTGTGCCAACGGCGGTGTTGCGCTGATCGTTCTGATTCTGACACTGATTCTTGCGTGGAACTACATTAAGCTGCTGTTTGAAGCGGCAGAACGGTATGTGCTGCTGGGCGTCCTGGTCTATACCGCACCGGTAGCCTTTGCCATGGGCGCATCGCAATCCACCGCAAATATTTTTAAGAGCTGGTGCCGGATGTTCGGCGGGCAGATATTCCTGCTGCTGATGAACGCATGGTGTCTTCGGCTGTTTATCACGATGGTCGGCACATTCATCTCAAATCCGCTTTCCATGTAGGAGGTCATTACCACGAAGAAATATCATAGAATCATTCCGCTGCTGGGCACCGTTCTTTTGCTTGCGCTCACCTTGGCGGTACCTGCGTTTGCTCTGGAGGAAAGCGATGTCGAAGCCGCAGTCAGCAGTTCCAGCCGCGAGGCCGTGACGGGGAATGTCCTGGTCTGGTTTCTCTGCGCGGTTGGCTTTCTCAAAGTCTCGCAGAAAATCGACAGCTTCATGGCAAGCATCGGCGTCAACGTGGGGCATACCGGCGGTTCCATGCTGGGTGAGGCGATGGTGGCATTCAAGGGTGTCTCCCTCGCTGCCGGCATGGCTGGAAAAGTTGTCGGGAACTTTGCCGACAGAGCCTCCAGCCGCGCAGGCGCCGCCGCATCCGGATCTTCCGGCTTTCTGCAAGGTGGTCTGGCCGGCGTTGTCAGTCGGAAAATCACCAATGACGCCGTAAGAACTGCGACGCAAACGACGCAGAAAGCGTCCTCCTCCACCATGTCCGCCGCGCATCAGGCCACGGAGCGTACTGTAAATGCCGAGCGGCAGGCAGCAAGCGTTGTTCATCAGGCAAAGCAGACGCGCAGCGAAAGCGCTTCTCAAAAGTCGCAGACGGGCGTGACCCATCAGCAAGTCGCTTCCAGTACCCGAACCGCCTCGGTTTCCTCACTCCGCAGGGAGTCACAGCATTCCGTTGGCCTCGGCGGGCGTATTTTTACCAATTCCATGCTGGAGGGCGGACGTTTTGCCAACGATGTGATAGGTATGGTCGCAGCCGGAGACCTGCACTCCACCGGCTCCATCACCGGAGAGTTTGCGTCACAGGCGTTGTCCTCCTACATGGGCATTACCGCTCAGGGAGACGCCGCACCGCAAATATCCTATTCCGACGTTGAGATCGGCGGCGGGCGCATCACCGGCACAGAGTATTCTCCGGAGCATCCGGAGGGCATTTCCTTTGGAATGTACCATACTGGGCAATATGCCGCGCCGGACGGTGAACACCAGAAAGTCTTCTCTGCCGATGGCGCCCAATGGTACAAGCAGTATGCTGTTGACACTGTAATCAAGAAGCCATTTACCGCACCGGACGGTGAAATCGACTATCATAAGGAGATCGTCAAGAAGATGCCCGATCCGCCGAAGCGGAAAGACCGGATGTAAGGGAGGCTGTCTATGAAACCGGAAGAATTTGAGGTTTATGTGATCCCTCCCAACTTTATGGAGGGCGGCACACTCTTCGGCGGGCTTTTGAAAACCCGCAATACGATTGAGGCGGTCATCCTTGGCCTCGCGGTTGGCGTACCGGTTCTGCACCTTCCGTTTTCCCTCACCGTCCGCGTTGTGATTTTATGCCTGACGGCTCTTCCGCTGGTGCTTCTCGCTTTGATTGGCGTATCCGGCATGAGCCTGTCCGCTTTTATCCGCCTGTTCTTTTGCTTTCTGCACAACCGCAGAATCCTTTCACGCGATGGGACGCAGGGCGGCAAAAATGGAAAAACGCTGCTGCCCAGCTGGGCGCAGCAGCGGAAAAGCGACTGCGAAGCAGAAGATCCTCCGCTCCCCAAAAGCCGCAGCCGATTTTCTGTTGATCTGAAGCAGCGCAGCGTGACGCAGTTCAAGACCTTCTTGCAGGAGGAAGAAGCCGTTCAGCCGCTCAATGCCCTGGCGGACTATATCCCTATCGAGAAGATTGAGCACGGCGTCATTTATACAAGAGATCACCGCTATGTCAAGGTTGTAGAGGTGGTTCCCGTCAACTTCCTGCTGCGCAGCGCGAGAGAGCAGCGCAGCATCATTTACTCCTTTATTTCCTATCTGAAAATTGCCCCGGTCAAGGTGCAATTCAAGGCATTGACAAAGCGTGCGGACATTAACCGGCATCTGGATACCGTCCGCAGGGAGCTGGAGCATGAGCAGGATCCGCGCTGCCGTGTCCTGCAGGAAGACTACCTGAAGCTCATTCGGCAGCTTGGCTCCCGTGAGGCAATCACAAGGCGCTTTTTCCTTGTTTTCGAGTATGAGCCGCTGCCCGGCACCAAACGCGGCCATGAGGAAGAGGATGCAATCGCTTCCCTACAAACGGCCGCACGCACGGCGGCAAATTATCTGCGGCAGTGCGGCAACGAAGTCATTTCCCCTGAGAACGAGGACGACGCCACGGCGGAGATTCTTTATAACATTCTCTGCCGCAGGGCCAGCAGTGAGCCGTTCTACCAGCAGGTAAAGTCCGTTCTGGCAGACTACATGGCCTCTGGACGGGACATCAACGCAATTCCCGTCAATGAATTCTATGCCCCTGACAGCATCGACCTTACCCACGGAAACTACATCTGTGTAGATGGGCTGTATTACGCCTATCTTCTTGTCCCATCAGATGGGTATAAAGCGCGCGTTCCCGCCGGTTGGCTTAGCCTTTTGGTCAACGCCGGCGACGGGATCGATCTGGACGTCTTTCTCGCGCGGCAGCCAAAGGACCGCATGGTCAGAAAGCTGGGGCAGCAGCTCCGTATCAACCGCAGCAAAATCAAGGAAACCAGCGATACCAATACGGATTTTGACGATCTCGACGGTGCGATCCGCAGCGGCTATTTTCTAAAAGACGGCCTTTCCAACAACGAGGATTTTTATTATCTGAACCTGCTTATCACCGTCACAGCCGGCAGCGTGGATGACCTTGAATGGAAGGTCGCGGAAATGAAAAAGCTCCTGCTCTCGCAGGATATGGATGTGCAGACCTGTTCCTTTTGTCAGGAGCAGGCTTTTTTGTCCTCTCTCCCTCTGGTTTCTCTGGAGCGCCAGCTCTATGAGCGGTCTAAGCGGAATGTTCTGACAACGGGAGCCGCCAGCTGCTATCCCTTCACCAGCTATGAGATGTGCGATGACAACGGTATTCTTCTCGGCGTCAATAAACACAACAATTCTCTCATCATCGTGGACATCTTCGATTCCCGCGTCTACAAGAATGCCAATATCGCCATTCTCGGAACCAGCGGAGCCGGAAAAACCTTTACACTTCAGCTGATGGCTCTGCGTATGCGCCGCAAGGGAATTCAGGTCTTTATCATCGCGCCGCTCAAAGGGCATGAGTTTCACCGGGCCTGTTCCAACATCGGCGGACAGTTTATCTCCATATCTCCGGCTTCTCAAAACTGCATCAACATCATGGAGATCCGCAAGGCAGATAAGTCCGTGGACGATCTGCTGGATGGCCCCGGCGCGGAAAAATCTCTGCTGGCAGCCAAAATTCAGCGGCTGCACACGTTTTTCAGTCTCTTAATTCCGGACATGTCCCACGAGGAGCGGCAGCTTCTGGATGATGCCATGATCTGCACCTACGGGGTCAAGGGCATCACACATGACAATGCTTCTCTGGAACAGCCGAAAAATCCCGGGCGCTATAAAGAAATGCCGATCCTGGGCGACCTGTATGAAATTCTCGCCGCCTCTCCGGAAACAAAGCGCCTTGCCAACATCCTGAACCGGTTGGTCAACGGCTCTGCCCGCTCTTTCAATCAGCAAACCAATGTGGCGCTGGACAACAAGTACATCGTCCTTGATATTTCTGAGCTGACCGGTGATCTGCTGACAGTGGGGATGTTTGTTGCTCTCGACTTTGTATGGGACAAGGCCAAAGAGAACCGCACGGCGGAAAAAGCCATCTTCGTGGACGAGTGCTGGCAGCTCATCGGCGCCAGCAGCAACCGGCAGGCCGCCGAATCCGTTCTGGAGCTTGCCAAGACGATCCGCGGCTATGGCGGCAGCCTTGTCTGCGCCACACAGGATCTCAATGACTTTTTTGCGCTGGACGACGGCAAATACGGCAAGGGCATCATCAACAACAGCAAAACGAAGATCCTGCTGAATCTGGAAGAGGAAGAAGCCCAGCGTGTTCAGGGCGTTCTGCATCTGTCTGAAGCCGAGCTGATGGAAATTACGCACTTTGAACGCGGCAGCGCTCTCATCAGCACAAATAACAATAATATTGCCGTGGAGATCAAGTGCAGTCAAATGGAAAAGGAATTGATCACCACGGATCGCCGGGAGCTGGCCGAGCTTGCTCAGCGTGCCGCGCCAAAGCAGCATCCATGCTAATCCGTACACAATACGCATTTAAGACGTATAACGCTCCACAACCAACAGCAATACGGCGATTATACGGCTTCAATACGCATAACGAGGAGATGTTTCAATGAAAACGAGGGAACAGATCTATGGGCAGGAAGCCGCCGGCATCCTGCGGGATGTTTCCATGTACCGCGCTCTGACGGAGATGCAGCTTTTGAAGCTCTATCCGCACAAGGAAAGTAAAATCCGAAATCTGCTGTCCTACCTGCAAAAGCAGGGCCGCATTGTGCAGCGCGGCGAGTATTACCGCATTCCCGCTGAGGTGGAGGAAAGCATCGATCATGGGCTTTCAAAGGCTGTTTGGGTTCTTACCGACTTTATGGAGCAGGTGGAATATCATTCTGTCAGTGACTATCCCGCAAAAATCATCTTTTTTGCGGATGGTGAGGTTTACGAGATCATTTACGCGGAGCCGGGTAAAGAGCAGCTTATCAACCAAATGCTCTCCACAGTAAAAGAGGTTCCGCCCAAATACATCGTTCTGATTGAGCAGCCGGAGCAGATCGCCGAGATCCACACACCAAACACCAGCGGCTACTGTACCGTCTCTTCGGGCGGCGATGTGCAGTATTATCAAATCGAATAAGGAGTTTTTTCTTGAACAGGGCCATCATATCACAAAGAATTACATCTATTCTGGCTGAGATCGAACGGCTGAACAATGCGCTCTATGCCATGAACACGACGGATATTCAGCGTTATCCCGACAACTACGAGGTGTTGTCCACGGATGCGGCGCTGCGGGCCGAGCGGATCACCTGCCGGCTGCGCCACCTAATCTATGCCACTACCAGCATCAAAAAAGAGGAATATCTGCGGTCTGCTGAAACCATGCAGGGTATTGAGATCAGCGAAAATGACGGCATTCTGGAGATCAAGCTCCCGTGCCTTCTGCCAAAGCGCAGGCAGCGCCAAAGCACGGAGTTCCTGTTGGATCCGTTTACCTCCGCGCTCTCCGATTACGCCGCCCACCACACCATGCCGCAATTTCAGCATTGTGTGGTCTGTTTTTCCCATATCTATGCGCAGGAGCTGCCAGAGCGGCGTATCCGTGATTATGACAATCTGGAACTGAAGCAGTTTCTGGATGTTGCGGCCTCCTTCATCTTGACGGATGACAATGGGCTGCTGTGCGACGCCTACAACACCACGGAGCTGGGCGAAGAGGATTGCACACGGCTTTTTCTCATGGACAGCACGCAGTTTCCGGCCTGGCTTGCAGAGCGCCAGAATGGTGTAAAAAGCATATCGGATTTTTGACCTTTTATGGGCGCTTATTTTCCAAGGTACAAAAAGCGCCCTGAAAGCGCTGAAAATACTGCGTTTTTTCAAGGCGCTCCAGCCGCAAAATTACCCAAGCTATAAAGCCCTACGGTAAAATATCGTACAAGGAGGCAGCACGGTTTATGCCTCGAAAGCCCCGGCAGCTGCCAGCTCAAAATACGCTGCCCTATCTTCTTTTGACATTAACCGCCCTCTGCGGTGAATACCCCATCCGTCAAATCAGCCACCTGCCGGGTGGTTCCGCATACCTCGAAAATGTCGTTACCGCTCTCCGGCGAGATGGGCTGCTGCGTACCTTCTCCAAAGACGGCCTGCGTGGACTTCGGCTCACCTCGTCAGCCAAACGGCTGCTGTTGGCTGATGCTCCCGAATGGTTTTCAGCCTACCTGACCGGCAGTTCTGAGCCAAACAAGCTCAAAAGCGAAATTCCCAGACGGCTCCGGCTTCACCGGATGGCTGAGGTCCTGACCATCATGCACAACGCTGACATTCCGGCCTTTCCGTGGGAAAAGGCTCCTTTTTCCGCTGCCAGTCAAAGTGCGGCAATCCCCGCCTATTACACCTCCAGAGAGGTTAAGGAGATCGGCCCGCAAGGGGCGAAAATCAAAAGTTCACGCGCAACCGGCATCCTGCTGACGGATGGCGGTATTTTTTTGACCTATAACACCGCCAAAGCGCAGATGAAATGGGAGTACAAGGCTGAACTGCGGTTCAAAGCTCTGCTGCAAACCGAAGGGGTCATGCCCGATGCGGAGATTTCCGGGATCGTGTTCGGCTCCACCATGGAACAACTTTCTATCCTGACGCAGCCGGACGCGCACAGCTATTTCCTGCTGGATGGAAGCTTTCCGCATTTCTACTACCTGACCAATGACCGTTATGGCGAAGCGATCCTTCGCCTCTTATGCGACACGCAGCAGCGCAGGACGCTCGATGTGATCCTTGCAGACGGGCTCCATGAGGGGATACCAAATTGGCGCGTCGAGAACGACGCCATTGACAGCGAGGGGAATCCTGTTCTATTCGCCTACACCTGTGATTTTCCTCGCATCCGGCGTTTCGATACCGCGCTGGAGCTGCACGGAATGACGGGGACATTGATCTGCTTCGATTACCAGGAAGAAGCCTTGCGGGAGATCTGCGGGCAGTGTGTGATGCTGCAAAGCATTGATTTTCAACAGTTTGAAAGGAGCGTGCTCTATTCCTAAAAAGAAGCTGATTCAGCTTTTCATTATCATTCCAATCGCTGCGCTGGCGCTGCTCTATGGGAGCGGCTACCTCTCGCAGCTTTTTTCCAATTACCGTGCATGGCAGGAGGCTGGCGCCGTGTTTGGGACGTCTCCCGCATTCCCGGACGCCGGATTCGTTCCCTGCCTTGCGGCAGCCTTCCACTTTCCGTATGGGCTGTATGGCCTCGGCCTCTGCATCGGTGCGCTGGCGCTGCTGATCCTCATGGTCATGCGGATGGGCTACAGCGAAGGCGGCGAATACGACCGGCGGCGCAACCTGGTCTATTCCAACAAGGGAACCTACGGCACCGCAGGGTTTATGTCCCGCAAGGAGCTGGCGGGGGTGCTTGATCTTGTTCCGGATATTCGCAAGCATTCCGGTACGATTCTCGGAGAGCTGGATCATCAGGTCATTTGTATTCCTCCAAAGACTCGATTTAACGGGAATCTTGCGGTTTACGGCGCCAGCGGCTCCAAGAAGACAAGAGCCTTTTGTGTCAACATGATTCTCCAATGCGCAGCGCGGAAGTCAAGCCTTGTGATCTGTGATCCAAAGTCCGAATTGTACGAAAAGACCAGCGAATATCTGCGGGATCAGGGCTACACCGTCCGTGTGTTCAATCTGGTCACACCATCAGCCTCCGATTCATGGAATTGTCTTGCGGAGGTCGGCGGTCAGGAATTGATGGCCCAGCTTTTTTGTGACGTCATCATCAAGAATACCGGCGGCGAGGAACGCGACCACTTCTGGGACAGCGCCGAAATGAATCTGCTCAAGGCGCTGGTCCTCTATGTTTCCACCAGCTATCCCAAGAAAAAGCAGAATATCGGCGAGGTGTATCAGTTGATTGCCGCCAGCTCCGAACAGGAGTTGAACGCGCTTTTTGGTGTTCTTCCGGTTACGCATCCTGCCAAAGCGCCATACAGCATTTTCAAGCAGGCGTCAGAAGGTGTGCGCGGCGGCGTTATCATCGGGCTCGGCTCCAGACTGCAGGTTTTCCAAAACCGGGATATTCGCAACATCACATCCTACAACGAGATTGATCTGGAACTTCCGGGAAAGCAGCCATGCGCGTATTACTGCATTACCAGCGATCAGGACAGCACCTTTGATTTCCTCTCCTCGCTGTTTCTTTCCTTTGTGTTTATCCGCCTGGTTCGCTATGCGGACGAACATTGTCCCGGCGGGGAGCTTCCGGTTCCTGTTCATGTACTTGGTGAAGAGCTGTGTGCCTGTGGAGTGATCCCAGATCTATCGAGAAAAATTTCGGTCATTCGTTCCAGAAACCTGTCCATGTCATGTGTGTTCCAGAACTTAGCTGGCCTTCAGAACCGCTATCCCTACAACCAGTGGCAGGAAATTCTGGGCAACTGCGATGTGCAGCTTTTTCTTGGCTGTACAGATGCTTTGACGGCGGAATTTATTTCTGACCGGACCGGCGAGGCCAGTATCTCTGTCACCAGTAAAGCCAAACAGCTCGGAACATGGCGTGTATCCAATTACACGCCTGAATACCGGGAAACCAGCGGTGTCGGCCGGCGCAAGCTGATGACCATGGACGAGGTGCTGCGTATGGATATTGATAAAGCCCTGATCCTCATTCGGGGCAAGAATGTACTGGAGGTGGATAAGTACGACTATTCCAAACATCCCGAGGCAAAGAAGCTGCGGCCGAGCAAGGCCGCCTCCCATGTCCCTGCATGGCGGGCAAATCAGCCGCAGGAAAAGCAAACTCCATCGGCGCCGCCATCTCAGGCAGCGGAAAAGAAGCTGGCGCAAAAGAAAAAGCCTGCGTCGGCTGAAAAAGTCGTTGCCGTAACCAAAGAATCCATTATGAAGAAAAAGGAGGATACTTAATGCCAAAGAAAAAAACGATCCCGCCCCCTGATGATTTCTCCTCAGAGTTCATGGAAACCGAATCCGCCAAAGAACTTTCTGAGCAGCAGGTGGAGGCCGCCGGCAGCGACAACACGGAAACTCCGCTGGCAGAACCCCCGGAAGTTGATCTCGGCTCCGGCGATGTGAGCGGCACAACAGATGTTGAGGAAAACGAGCTGGATGCCGAAAACACCGCTGATGCCGCAGAGACTGTCCCTGTTTCCGATGAAAAGGCTGAGGACCCGGAGTACGACAGCATTTTGCAGGAGCTGAACAGCAGCACTCCGGCACCCCTTGACAGCAGCGGCGAAAATGCTCTGGATGCGCTTTTGCTGGAAGGAAATGTGGAAAATGCTCCACCCGCTGAAGATGAAACGGAATCCGCAGATGGTGAAACTGCTCCGCAGCCTACCGCCCCTCCCGCACCTGCCGGACGCCGTGACTCCTACATTCTGACCGTTGATGCAAAAGACCGTATCGAAACGGAAGAAGAACGCCGTGAGGTCATCTGGCATGAGATCAAGACCTCGCATATTGCCGGTCGTATTTTGACCGGAACGTTGGACGGCGTGGAGCAGACCCCTTCTGGCCGTACTATCGTTGTCGTTGACTACAAGGGTTATCGCATTGCGATCCCACTGAAAGAAATGATGCTCTATTCCGGGCCCGTTCCGTATGGGGCAAAATACAAGCCGTTTATGGAGCGGATGAACAGCATCCTTGCGACCATGCTCACCGCAGAAATCGATTTCATCGTCCGGGGTCTGGATAACACCGCCCGCAGCGTTGTGGCAAGCCGCAAGGCCGCTATGCTCCGTAAGCGTCAGACCTTCTATCTGGACACCAACGAAGATGGCGTCCCCATGATCTATGAAGGGCGCGTCGTACAGGCGCGCGTCATTGGCGTTGCGGAAAAAGTCCTGCGTGTGGAAGTGTTTGGCGTGGAGTGTACGATTTTCGCCCGCGATCTGTCTGCCGCATGGTTCGGTGACGCCCGCGAGTATTACAGCGTCGGCGACCGTGTTCTTGTCCGTGTGCTCACCATTGACCGCGACGACATCAACCATATTTCCATCACAGCAGATATCCGTAGCGTTTCGTCCACCGCCAACCAGAGCAATCTGGATAAATGCGTCCTGCAGGGCAAATATGCCGGCAGAGTGACCGATGTGCGGCACGGCGTTGTGTTCATCCGGCTCAACAACGGTGTCAACGCGGTTGCCCACACCTGCTATGACCGGCGAATGCCTGGGAAAAAAGACGACGTCAGCTTTGCCGTTACCCGTCTGGATGAGGAACGCGGCATCGCCGTCGGCATCATCACCAGAATCATCAAACAGAATTTGTAAAAAAGGAGAGGCCACCATGAAGAGCTTATCAAAGCTGGCCCTTTGCCTGCTGCTTGCCATGTCGCTGACGGTCAGCGCCTTTGCCGCTCAGGTTCCCGATTCATTGGTAGCGGAAAACCTGAACGGCCAGCAGCGGCTTGTAAAAACCTACACGCTTTCCCCGGAGGTTGACCCAGATGAGCTGAAGGAAGAGGACTTTTCCTACGACGGTTATCTTTATACCTGGGCCTATACCACAAAGGTGGAACACCCGTATCTGGAAAGCAAAACTGTAACGGAAACCGTCACAGTCAATACCGCCAAAAATGACCTTGCGCAGATCCTCGCAGAGCTTTCGCCCAGTATGCCCTATGAAAAAGACGGCTTCTCCGGCGAATTGGCGCTGGATCATACCACGCTTTCCACAGAGGCGTCCGGCTACACCACCAAATACAGCAAAACCACCGAGACGAAGGTGATCGGTAATCTGGATCGCAACGACATGTCTTATGTGCCGGCCACGACCGTCAAAAACGGGAAAACGCTCACCCTTGCCAATGTGGAATGGCAGGTCACCGGCACGGCGCTCGTCGGCGAGGCGCTGGTTCCCGCCCAGTATCAGGCGGTCGCCACCTATTCCGCCTCCAGCAGCTATCAGGCTGCCACAGGCTATGTCACCACGGCGGAATATCACGGGACCGTCACTTCGGAAGGCGTGGACAGCATCACCTATACCGTGGTTTACGCCGGAAGTAAAATCGTCCCCGTAAAAACACATATCTGGGATAATGGAAACCTTGCCGCTCCGCTGCTGATCATCACTGTTGTGCTGCTCTGCGCGGGCATTGTCGCCGCTGTGCTGCTTCTGCTGCGCCGCCGCAAAAATGTCTATGTGTATGTTCCGGACAGCAAGCCCAGAGAGTACCGGCTGATCGCAAAGTTCCGTGTGGAGCCTGACAGCGAGGTTCCCGCTATCGATGCAGACTCTCTCGCGCTGAATCCGGGAGATACCGTTGCAGTAGAGGTGAAAAAATCCCTTGCCAAGCATCTGGCTGGGCGCGAGTTCACCGTTTCTTTCCCGCAGAGTGACCATACTTACACGATTCAGGCCAGCAGGCGCAATGACTGGCATGAATTTACCGTTCCCGTTGAAGAAGAACAGGAGGCTCCCGTATGAAGAAGTTTTTCTCATTGGCTTTGACTTTGGCTACCATGCTCTCCGCAATGGCGGTCAGCGCACAGGCTGCCGATTATTCCTTTGAAACCGATGGCACCCCGGAATACTATCCCTCCTCTTCCTATGAGGACGTCTACGGCTCCCGCTACAATTACGGTGGAAAAAATGTGGTGGACTACCAGATCCCCGAGCTGGAGTACGGGCAGCTCAGCACCACCCAAACCGGGGTGATGGAGAAAATCATGCTGCCCGGTCTTCAGAGCATCTCTGCATCCGGCAGCGGCATTTACGGAATTTCTCCCGGTGGCGGAACTGTTGAGATTCCCGGTTTTCTGCGGGGCGGCTCCACAGCTACTCCTGCGATGCCCGCTTTCACAGAGCTGACACAGGATTTTCTGCTCTCCAACGGTGCCGTCGGAAAGATCTCCATTCCTGCCATCGGAGTTAAGAATTACTATCTCTGGGAAGGTGAAACGACTGCCAGCATGAAAAAGGGGCTGGGACATTTCACCAGTACCAGCGTCTGGAACGGCAATGTGGCTGTCTGCGGGCATAATCGCGGCGCCAAATATGTGATCGGCAGCATCAAGGATCTCAATGTGGGCGATAAGATCACCTATACCACATCCATGGGTACCCGCACCTATCTGGTGGAGACTGTGACCAAAATCAGCAGCAGCGATTGGAGCTATTTGTCCTCTACCACGGATAACCGAATGACTCTCCTTACCTGCGTTGCCGGAGATTCCAGTCAGCGCTGGTGTGTGCAGGCTGTTCAGACCTCTTAAAAATCTTTTGTTGAAAAAGCCGCTTTATGATCGTAAAGGAATAGTAGATCAAAAATAAGGAGGCTTTTCCATGAAGAAGCAGATCCTCACGATGTTTACGGGCCTTTTTGTCGGCGCTATTATCACAGGCGGAGCTTCCGCTTATGCTGCGGGAATCCTCGCTGAACGCAGCAACCATCGTATTTTTGTCGATGGGCAGGAGGTTCAAATGGAAGCGTATGGTATTGCTGGACACAACTATGTGAAACTCCGCGACATTGGCAAAGCGGTCGGCTTCAATGTGTTCTGGGATGCGGACAGCGGATGTGTGCAAATTGAAACCGACGCGCCTTACACCGGCGTGGCTCCCTCCGCTGAAGCTGTTCCGTCTGCTGCTGCGCCTTCTGATGTGGATGCTGCAAAGCAGGATATTGTAGCTCGCACCAACGCCCTCCGTGCGGAGCGAGGCATTGCAGCTTTGGCGGCCGATGATCAACTGATGCGGGCCGCGCAGGTGCGGGCCGATGAAATGGCTGCCACAGGTGCCTATTCTCATACCAGACCAGACGGCAGGAAGTATTACACCGTTACGGACTGCAGGCAGGTTGGGGAAAATATCCACCAGATCCCGCTGCTCTATCTTGCGCAGCAAAAAACCGCGCTTGCGGAAACGCTCGTATATTCATGGTCAAAATCCGCAGGGCACATGGAAAACATGACAGATGAAAGCTATGCGGCTATCGGCGTCGGCCTTGCACGAGGGACTGACGCCAACGGCTTGGAGTGCTGGTACTGTGTCCAACTATTTCTTCGCAGCGGATACAGCATTTCAGCGGTGGACAAGCCGGCAACGAAGTAAATCCTGTTATCCTATATCACGAATCAGACCGGGGAGCCTCGGTCTGATTTTTCTTGTGCAATTTTGCAAGGAGGTAGCTCATTGAAAAAACTAAGAACCAGGCTCGTCTCGGCGTTTCTCGTTATCATGACGCTGTTGACGCTGCTCCCGACTTCCGCGCTGGCCGCGTCCGGCAGCGGAACGGGCATCAAGCCCACCGGCAATACCAATTACTGGACAACACGACTGCTCCATGACGGTACGCCTTACAGCTACAAGCCCCCGATGGCGGCAGGCAAGCTGCTGTACTGCCTTGACCGCGGCTACGGCTACCGCTGGGGCACTGCCAGCTTTCTGAACAGCTACACCTATACCTCCGCCACCGGAGCGGACGCGGATACCGTGCTGAAAACGGCGCTGGCGCAGAGCGGCATGGGTGAGCTGGATGCCCAGCAGCTTGAAAACTTCAAATGGATGATGACGTTCATTTCGGACTATAAGGGTGACATCCCCGGCAGCCTTTTTATGGCTGCGCAGACGTATGTGTGGGATCACCAGACCTTCAAGGGTGAGGGCGATGGTGACATCGATGGCGGTGGTTACGCCAACGCCGATACCTATGAAATGTACCTGGGCTATATCGATTGGATGTTGAAAGAAAAGGCCAAGGAAGACGCAGAATTTCAGCGCCAAATTGAAGAATACGCAGAACAGGGCATCATCGCCACTGTGGTAGAAGATGAAGCTGCAAAATGGGCGGTCTACGCGAAATCCAGCGTTAAGGGGCGTCAGGCTTTCTTTAACTATTATGCGCCGAGAAAACTCGTCACCAATACATCTGAGCCGGGAAAGCCGCCGGCTGGGGACGCTGATATTACGCTGCGGAAGGTTGCCGCAGGAACGACCCGTGGTTTGGATGGCGCAAAATTTAATATTTACCGCGACGGTCAGATCGTCGGCAGCGATGTGACCCAAAATGGCGGAATCATTGAGGTCAAGGATGTCACCAAGGGCCTGTGGTCCTTCGTGGAAACCGAGACCCCGGAGGGCTACTGCGCCGACTCTACGCCCATCAGCGTCTATGTCGATACCACCGACGGCGACAAGCAGTACACGGTCACTGCCGAAAATTACGCACTGCCCGATATGAAGATCACCAAGCGGGACGCCATGAGCGGCAAACCGATTGCCGGCACAGTGTTCTCGGTGAAGTCCGTCACCGGCAGCTATTCCACCTCCGTCACGACCGGGACGGACGGTTCCGCAACGCTCTCGGCCATTCCTGCCGGTGTCTATGTTGTGCGTGAGGAATCCG
>ENA-UOJG01000880-UOJG01000880.1-human-gut-metagenome-genome-assembly--contig:-C47-NODE-880-length-36566-cov-21.225576_pt1 | contig 36566 bp, 31 predicted proteins | sample MGYA00242340_ERZ723887 | MGnify/ENA metagenome assembly ERZ723887 | reverse complement strand
GCAGGTTGCCGGGGTGCGGGTCGGCGTGGAAGAAGCCGTCCTCCATGATCTGGCGGATGTAGTTGTCGGCCAGCTTCGCGCCGATCTCGGCGGGGTCGTAGCCCGCGCTCACGAGCGACGCGCGGTCGTCAATGGCAAGGCCGTCGATGCGCTCCATCACCAGCACGCGCGTGGTGGTGTAGTCCCGGTACAGAAGCGGGGAGGTGACGAACGCCACCCCTTCGTTCAGCTTTCGGAATCTCTCGAGGTTCGCCGCCTCGGTCTGGAAGTTCATTTCCTCCTGCGCGACGACCCACATTTCGTCCAGCACCTGATTGAAGTCCACCAGCCCCTTGACCGGCGTGTACTTGAGGAGCTTGCAGGCCTGCCTGAGCAGAAGAATGTCGCGGCTCATCACGTCGTGAATGCCCTCGCGCTGCACCTTTACAACGACGCTTTCGCCGGTGGTCAGCACGGCGGCGTGCGCCTGCGCGATGGACGCGCTGCCCAGCGCGCGCTCGTCAAACGACGAAAACACCTCCGTCAGCGGGCGGCCGTAGGAACGCTCGATGATCGAAACCACCTGCTCATACGGCATGGGCGCGACGGAGCTTAAAAGGCGCGACAGCGCTTCGCAATAGCTTTTCGGCAGAATGTCGGAACGCATGGAAAGGATCTGGCCCAGCTTGATAAACGTCGGGCCCAGATCCTCGATGACGGCGCACAGCTTTTCGGGCGTGATGCCCCGCGTAAGGTCGTGGCGGCGGACGACGTCCATGATTTCCATCAGCCGCTGCCGGTTTTCGGTTCGGTTCGTGCTCGCTTCGGGCATACGCGCTTCCCCTTATTTGCTTTCGGTTTCGTTCGTTTCCTCGGTGACTTCGGCTTCCGGCGCTTCGCCGGTTCCCTCTTCGGTCTTCTCTTCCGCGCTGCGGCGCGCCTCGGCGGCGTGAATGCGCGCCTTCAGCGCCTCCAGCTCCGCGTCGGTCATGTTGTCCACCGCGTCCATCACGTCCGGGCGCACGACGTTGACCGTCACGTTGTCGCGAATCGCGTCCTTCAGGTTGTGCTTCAGCTCCTCGTTGAGCACCTTGCCCTGCTCGACGGTCAGCTCGCCCTTCTTCACGAGCTCCTTCAGAAGCCCCTCGGATTTTTCCTTCGTCACGGCGGCGGCGCCGATGCCGGCCAGTATCAGTTTGCGAATGCTTTCACCCAGCTGATCCATGCTTCATTCTCCCTTCCCGCGCGTCCGCGCGGCTGTTTTTCGTTTACATGCTTATTATAGCATACGCGCATGGAAAGGAAAACGGGCAAACGCCGCCAGACGAACAAAATCCAGACATTGTCCGGATTTTGTCCAATTCGCCGCGGGAATTTATTCGTGTACGCGGGTGCCGATGGGCTCGCCGTCGGCGACCTTCAAGATGTTGTCCAGATTTTCCATCGAGAACACGCGAATCTCGGGCACGCGCTGCTCCTGACACAGCACGAACGCGGTGGTGTCCATCACGTGCAGCCGCTTTTCGACGGCTTCGGCGTAGGAAACGTCCTTCAGGAGCTTCGCGTTCGGGTTCGTGCGCGGGTCGGAATCGTACACGCCCTCGACCGTGGTGCCCTTGAAGATCGCGTCCGCGTCCAGCTCGGCGGCGCGCAGCGCGGCGCCGGTGTCGGTGGTGAAGAAGGGGTTGCCGGTGCCGCCGGACAGAAGCGCGACGCAGCCGTCGTTCATTGCGTCCAGCGCGGCGGAGCGGGTATACAGACGCGTGAAGCGGTTCATTTCCTGCGCGGAGAACACCACGGCCCTGCCGCCCTTGCGGGTGATCGCGTCCTGCACGCACAGCGCGTTGATGATCGTGGCGAGCATGCCCATCTGATCGGCGTTCGCGCCGTTCATTTCCTTTGTGAAGCGGCCGCGCCAGATGTTGCCGCCGCCGATGACCACGCCCACCTGAATGCCGCGCGCCTGAAGCTTTAAAATCATTTCGGCCGCCGCGTCCACGCGCTGCGCGTCGAACACGCCGCGGGGCGCGTCGGGCTTGGACGCGTCGGGCGCGAGGGTTTCGCCGGAGAGCTTGAGAATAATGCGCTTATACATCGTTCGTCCTCCAAGAATGTATTTCGGGCATACGAAGAGGGTGCTGCAAACTTTGCAACACCCTCGAAAAACCGTGTCTTACAGACCCATCTTCGCGGCCTGCTCGGCAACCTCGGCAGCCAGATCGTTGACCTTCTTCTCGAGACCGTCGCCCATCTTGTAGCGGGTGAAGCGGACGATCGTGAGACCCTTGGCCTTCTGGTTGATCATGGTCTCGACGCTGATCTCGCCGTCCTTGACGAACATCTGATCCAGCAGGCAGACCTCCTGATAGAACTTCTTAATGCGACCCTCGACCATCTTCTCGATGATCTTCTCGGGCTTGCCTTCGTTGCGGGCCTGAGCGATGAGGATTTCCTTCTCATGCTCGAGGTGATCGGCGCGAACCTCCTCGCGGCGCACGTACTCGGGCGCGACGGGGGACGCGGCCGCGATCTGCAGCGCGCAGTCGTGGATGACCTCGGCGGCGTTCTCGCCCATTTCGCCCTCGGCCTCGATGAGCACGCCAACCTTGCCGCCCATGTGGATGTAGCTGTCCACAACGCCGTTATCGGAATGATAGCGGGCGAAGCGGCGGACGCTGATCTTCTCGCCGATTTCGGCGGTGGCGGCGGTCACGAGGTCGCCGATGGTCTTGGTCTCGTCGGCATAGTACTTCTGAGCCAGCAGCGCGTCCACGTCGGCGGGATCGTTCTTCACGATCTGCACGGCGATTTCGTGCACGAGGTTCTTGAACTTGTCGGTCTTGGCGACGAAGTCGGTCTCGCAGTTGACTTCGACGAGCGCGCCGGTCATGCACTTGGTGCAGACGTAGCTGTCCACGATGCCTTCGGCGGCAATGCGGCTCTGCTTCTTGGCGGCGGCGGCAAGACCCTTCTCGCGCAGGAAGTCAATCGCCTTTTCCATATCGCCATCGGTGGCGGCGAGCGCCTTTTTGCAATCCATCATGCCCGCGCCGGTACGGCCGCGGAGCTCCATAACCACTTTTGCGCTGATTTCAGCCATGTTGCATTCCTCCTGAAACGTGTTGTCGCGGGATGATTATTCGGCGGCTTCCTCGGTGACGGGCGCTTCGACGGTCTCCTCGACCTGCTCGCCCTGCTTGCCTTCCAGAACGGCGTCGGCCATCTTGCCGGCGATCAGCTTGACCGCGCGGATGGCGTCGTCGTTGCCGGGGATGACGTAGTCGATCTCATCGGGGTCGCAGTTGGTGTCCACGATGCCGACGATCGGGATCTTCAGCGCGCGGGCTTCCGCCACGGCGATGTGCTCCTTGCGCGGGTCGACGACGAACAGCGCGCCGGGGAGTTTCTTCATTTCACGGATGCCGCCCAGGTTCTTTTCCAGCTTTTCGCGCTCGGCGAGCAGCTTGATGACTTCCTTCTTGGGAAGCAGCTCGAACTGGCCTTCCTTCTCCATCTTGTCGATGTTGTTCAGGCGGTCAATACGGGTGCGGATGGTGCGGAAGTTGGTGAGCGTGCCGCCCAGCCAGCGGTTGTTCACGAAGTACATGCCGCAGCGCTTCGCCTCGGACTCGATGGACTCCTGCGCCTGCTTCTTGGTGCCGACGAACAGGATGGTCTTGCCGTCCAGCGCCAGATCGCGCACGAACATATACGCTTCGTCGATCTTGCGAACGGTCTTCTGCAGGTCGATGATGTAGATGCCGTTGCGCTCGGTGAAGATGTACTGCGCCATCTTGGGGTTCCAGCGGCGGGTCTGATGGCCGAAATGTACGCCGGCCTCGAGCAGCTGCTTCATGGAAATGACTGCCATAGTGGGGTTCCTCCTTAATTCGTTTTTTCCGCCTTTCGCTTCGTCTTCGAGCGGCACCGGAAACCGGCAACCGCCGCGCGAATCCGCGAAAGTGAGAAATAAGCCCTGTTGGGCACCATGACATTATAACACAGACGGCGGCGCTTCGCAACAAAGAAGGCCGCCGCCGTCTGTCAAATTTTCGTTAGCTGGCGCCGCTGCTTTAAACAACCTGAGAAGCGTCGGTACAGCGAGTAAACGTCACTTCAAGGTCGTCCGCGCGGAGCGTCGTTCCGTCGAACAAGACGGGCGCATTCTTCACCTTTTCAATAAACTGTTCGAAGCCGCCGGATTCGTCCCTGCTGCCCATGGTATACAGATACGCCGCCGTCCTGCCGTACACGCGGTATTCGCAGCCGGTCAGCAGATCGTCAAACGGAACCGCGTCGCCGCTCATCCAGACGGCCATGTAGCCGTCCTTCACCCGGCCGAACAGGTAGTGCCCGTCCGCGCGCGTCTCGTCGAACCGGCACGCCGGGAAGAACACGTGGGTGAAGCTCACGGGATGCGCCTCGGATATGCTGTACACAAGGCCGAGCCGCGCGCCCTTCTGGACGATCGCGGGCATTTCGCCGTTTCCGTTCCAGTAGCCGGGGCGCATCTGGCTCATGTCGCTGGTTCCGCCGGGATGGGTGACGAACGACGCCGCCTCGCTGGAAACCGCCGCGTACATCAGGTGCTGCTGATAGCCGTCCACGCCGGGGCGGATGAGCGTGGTGCCATGGAAGCGCTCGTTGAGCGTGCGAATCCACTCGTTGCTGAAGGCTTCGCCCTCGGACACGCGCTGCCAGCCGCCGTCCAGCGTCCTGGGCGACGCGCAGGAGGTGAGCATATAGTCCTTCGTTTTGCGCACGTGAATTTCCGCGTTGCCGCAGGCGTAGCGCATGTCGCGGTCGCGCGCGGCGATTTCGGCGGCGTCCGCGGGAATTTTGTATTCGCTGAGGGCGAAGGCGCACAGCCAGTTGCTGCTCACGTTCCGCATGTGCGGAAGGCACAGGTTCATGAGTGCGGTCGAGGCCTGCCGCTGCGGGAACAGCACGGCGCGGTACGCCCGTCCCTGCGGCGCGATCACCGCGCCGTCGAACACGTGCAGCGCCATCTGCCGGATGAGTCCGTCCAGCACGGTTTTCGCCGGCGCCTGAAGCGCCGCCTCGCCGTAGTCGATCAGGCTCAGAAGCGCGCAGGAGGTCACGACCGCGTAGCTGGAGGACACGAACTCCTCAAAGCCATAGGTGGAAACGTCCTTCAGCCAGCCAAGGCAGCGCTCGCGGCCGCGGGCGCGCGCTTCCCGCCCCGTAAGCCCGGAGCGCACGAAAACGTCGTCCGGATACATGCCGCCCGCAAGGTACTGGTTTGAATAGAACAGAAGCGCGTGGTTTTCGCTCCAGAAGCACATGCCGTCCGCGCCGTCCTCGTCCATCCAGTAGCGGTAGTTGAGCGCCGTATGTCTGAAGCGCTCGAGCAGCTCCGCGGGCAGCTCGAATTTCTTCACCAGCCGGAACAGCGCGTTAAAATAGAAGTCGCTGCAGTCGGCGCGGCTGTCGATCACGTCTAAGAACTGAAGAATCTGCTGGTAGTCCGCGTCCGTGTTCGTGCCGTTTTCGTAGTGCATGATGGCGGTCATAGGCAGGTTCTCGGTCTGCGGGCCGTGACACAGGCGCTTCATGCGGCTTTCGCAGTCCGCCTCCGGCGAGAGACCGTAGCGCACACCGCGTTCGAAAAGCTCAAATCGGCGCGAGAGCTTTGTGCCGGCGTTGTCGCAGTTCACGGTGAACACGTGCGCGTCGGGCGCGAGCGTGAATTCCGTTCCGCGTTCCCACGCGATTCCGTCCGGCGCGCCGGAATGCTCAAGGTCGAGGATTCTTGTGTCGGCCGGCGGGGCGCTCCGGCTGATCAATTTGCCGTTTTCCGCGCGAAGGGCGCGCAGCCAGTCCTCGCGGGCGTAGATTTCGTCCATTTCCGCGCCGCCGGGAAGGTCGACCGAAACGCCGGAGAAATCCCCGGTCAGCTGCAGGGCGAGCAGCGTGCGCGTGTCGCGCGCGCCCAGCGTCTGCATGCGGATGTAGAGCTCGTTTTCGCCCTTTTTCAGCGGCAGCGCGAGCTCGTGCCGCTTGATGGGCTTGTATACGGCGGGCGTGTTTTTCAGAATCCGTTCGCCGTTCAGCCAGACGTCCGCGGCGGTGTACGTCCAGCACAGCGCCGTGACCGTGCGGTCACGGTCGCTTAGAAGCCGCGTGTACGCGCGCGCCTCCACCCGCGTGAGCAGGTGGTAGAAGGCGCTCATGTCGATGAACCAGTCGTTGCCGGGCGTGCTCAGCCGCCATTTCTGGCCGCCAAACGCGTCCGCGCCCAGCGTAATCCCGCTTTCGGGCGCGATTTCGTCGCCCGCGGCGATTTCCGCCCGCAGCTTCTTTTCAAATCTCAGCTGATTTTTGTCCCGCAGCTCGGTGCGCGGTTCGGAGAGAAAGGGGCCGCACACGAAATATCGAGTGACGAACCCCTGCGCGTTGATTCCGTTCGTGCTCATAAAAGGCCTCCCGCGTGTGTTCTGGCGAACATTATACCATATCCTTGTTTCTTTTTGGCCGCCCGGCAGGAATTTTTCCGCGCGCGGCGAAAAAGAACACCGGGAATACCCAAAGGAGGACGACACAATGAACGAACACGCCATGCCCATGCCGGCCTACGACCGCCTTCACGCGTGGGAGCTGTATTCCAGCGAAATGAAAACCGAAAAGCAGCAGACGATCGAAGAGGGCAAGGACATTCACGAATTTGAAAAGCTCTTTGACGCCATTGCCGAAATGCCGCGCTGCGCGGAGAAGGCGCGTCTGGCGGACATTCTCTATGAGCTGATCGTAAAAGCGCCGCAGCGCGCCGACTATGCCTATAACGAGCCCAGCGAGCTGGAGGCCATCCGGGCGCTCCGTCCGGCCGGCGCGGGCGAAAAGAAGCCGCTCCCGTCCCTCGACGTGCTGAAGGACAAGCTCGCCGGCGCGTGGTACGGCCGCGTCGCGGGCTGCTCGCTCGGCAAGCCCGTGGAGGGCATCCGCACGAACGAGTTCGAGCCCTTCCTGAAGGAAACCGGCAACTGGCCGATGCACCGCTTCATCCTGAGCGCCGACGTGACGGATGACATGAAGGATAAATACAAGTTCCCGCTGTGCGAGCGTTCCCGGTGGATGGTCGACCAGCTTTCCGGCGCGCCGGCGGACGACGACACCAACTATACCGTGCTGGCGCAGCTTCTGATCAACCGCTTCGGCCGCGACTTCACGCCCGCGAACATGATTCAGTTCTGGCTGGACATGCAGCCCAAGAACGCCTATTGCACCGCCGAGCGCGTGGCCTTCACCAACGCCGTGAAGGGCTACCTGCCGCCGGACACCGCCCGCTTCCAGAACCCCTACCGCGAGTGGATCGGCGCGCAGATTCGCGGCGACTACTTCGGCTACATCAACCCCGGCGATCCCGAAGCCGCCGCCGATATGGCGTGGCGCGACGCCAGCATCTCTCACATTAAAAACGGCGTCTACGGCGAAATGTTCGTCGCCGCCATGCTCGCCGAGGCTGCCGTGACGACGGACGGCGATGTGGCGCGCGTGATCGAGACCGGCCTTAAGGAGATCCCGGAGACCTCCCGCCTGTACGAAGCCATCCGCGGCGTGATCGGCGACTTCCACGCGGGCGTTTCGCAGGAGGACGCGTTTAAGAAGATTCACGAAATGTGGGATGAATACACCGGCCACGGCTGGTGCCACACCATCTCCAACGCCATGATCGTGGCCGCGTCGCTGCTCTATGGTCAGGGCGACTACGGCAAGTCCGCCTGCATGGCCGTCCAGACCGGCTTCGATACCGACTGCAACGGCGCGACCGTCGGCTCCATCGTCGGCATGCTCCGCGGCCTTTCCTCCATCCCCGAGTACTGGACGAAGCCGTTCAACGATACGCTCCACACCTCCCTGTTCGGCTTCACTCTCTCCACCATCTCCGATATGGCCGAAAAAACCCTGAGCCATATCCCGGGTCTGAACTGACGCGCCACACCTGAGGGTCTGCCGCGGAAGCGCTGTTCCGCGGCAGGCTCGCGCTTTTGGCGCCGCGCCGGCAAATCGCGGTTTGACAAAAGACGGCAGACGCTGTATACTTGATAAAACAGTCTTGTATCGGAAGGGTTTTGCATGCATGAGCGCGACGGTGAAGCAGGTGGCGCAGTACGCCGGCGTTTCGGTGGCTACGGTATCCAAGTACATCAACGGCGGAAACCTGAAGCCGGAGTATCTGGCGCGGGTGGAGAAGGCCGTGCGGGAGCTTGATTATCAGGTAAACGAAGTCGCGCGCAATCTGAAAACGAAAAAATCCTTTCTCGTGGGCGTGTTGGTGCCGTCGCTGGGCATCCGGTTTTACGCGTCCATCATTTCCCGAATTCAGAAAATTCTTCTCGATAAGGGCTACACCACGCTGCTTCTTGGCTATCGGCGCAACAACCGGATCGATTTTCGGCATCTGGACGTGCTGCTCAGGTGGCATGTGGACGGCATCATCCTCTTCCCGGCCACAAACGAAAAGCAGCTTCTTGAAAAGATACTGCGGCAGGGGATTCCCGTCGTACTGGTCGACAATCTGATCGAGGGCATTCAGTGCGACGCGGTGATCATCAACAACTATGAAAGCGCCTTTTCCGCGACCGAAAAGCTGATTTCCCTGAATCACCGAAACATCGCGCTCTGCCGCGGCCCATACGAAACCTATACCGCGGCCGAGCGCGTACGCGGCTATTTGGACGCGATGCGCCAAAGCGGTCTTGCGCCCCTCATCGAAGACGGCAACTATAATCTGGAGGACGCGTATCACGCCACAAAGCGGCTGATGCTGGCGGAAAGCCCGCCCACCGCGCTGCTCTGCTCGAATCTGACGATGAGCTACGGCATGATCCGCGCGCTGATCGAGCTCGGCAGGCGCATTCCGGAGGACGTTTCCGCAATCGCCTTCGGCGAGCAGGAGCTGGATTTCGTTCTTCCCACGCCCCTTACGAGGGTGATTCCGCCGATGGATGAAATCAGCCGCCGGGTCGCGGAGCGCATCGTGCGCAAAATCGAGCACCCGGACGAAACGCAGACGCCGCGCGTTGAAACCCTTCGCGCGGAAATTCAGTATACCGTCTCCATCCGTCAAATCTGATAAACCGAATATTTAATTATATGGATAACGCATAAACTCTCGCCGATAAATATGTCGTTTCGGTGGAAATTTATATCTCGTATTGACCTTTGCGGCGGCTGATGCTATAATTGAAAGCAGCTAATCGATTAGCGCTATACGCTCGGTTCTCCGCGGGTGCGGATGTCTGTTTTCCGCAATCGCTAATCGATTAGCGATTGCGGAAAACAGGCGGCGGCATAAAAAGAACGGGAGGCGCAGGGAGTATGACGTCGTACAGGCAATCCAGTGGCCGGGGGCTCGCGAAGCGGAGCGCGCTCCGGTCGAATCTCAGGATCATCCGTCGCCGGTGGCAGATGTATGTCATGTTCCTCGTGCCGTTTCTGTGGGTGCTGGTGTTTAATTACGTTCCCATGTACGGCGTTCAGATTGCGTTCAAGGATTTCATCGCCTCGAACGGAATTTCGGGCAGCCGCTGGACGGGGCTTGAAAACCTGAACCGTTTTGTCACAAGCTACATGTTCAGGCGCGTCATGGTCAACACGCTGGTCATCTCGTTTTACCAGCTGCTGGTCGGCTTCCCCATACCGATCATTCTCGCCGTGCTGATCAACGAATGCGCCTCCCGTCGGTTTGCCAGGACGGTGCAGATGATCAGCTACGCGCCGCACTTCATCACGACGGTGGTCATCGTGGCCATCATTGAAAAAATGTTCGATTACTACAACGGCGTCATAAACACGATCATTCAGGCGCTCGGCGGCAATTCGATTTATTTCCTCGGCGAGGGCTCGCTGTTTCGGCATATCTACGTGCTGAGCAACGTCTGGCAGAACATGGGCTACAATTCCATCATCTACGTCGCCGCGCTGAGCGCGATCGACCCGGCGCTGGAGGAGGCCGCCACGATCGACGGCGCGACGCGCTTTCAGAAAATCCGCCACATCGACATTCCCTCGATTTTCCCGACGATCGTCATCATGCTGATTCTGCGAATGGGGCAGATCATGAGCGTCGGCTATGAGAAGATTTATCTGATGCAGAACACGATCAACCTGAATTATTCCGAGATCATATCCACCTACGTCTACAAGCAGGGCATTCAGCAGACGCAGTACAGCTTCTCAACGGCCGTCGGGCTGTTCAATTCGGTCATCAACCTTCTGTTAATCGCTACCGTGAATCAGATTGCGCGAAGAGTGGGCGAAACCAGTCTTTGGTAAGGAGATGAGGACATGAGCACGGTAAAGCGCAGCCGGGCGGACACTCTGTTTGTCGCCGTCAATTTCGTCATACTGGCGCTGGTCGCCATCGTTGTCGCCTATCCGATCATTTACGTACTGAGCGCCTCCTTCAGCGATCCCATCGCCATCACGGAGGGACGCGTTTTCCTGCTTCCCGTCGGCGTGACGCTTGAAAACTACAAGCTGGTGTTCGGCTACGGGCAGCTGTGGCGCGGCTATCTGAATTCCCTCTTCTACACGGTCGCCGGCACGGCGCTCAATCTGATACTGACGATGCTGATGGCGTTCTCCCTCAGCGAGAAGAACCTGCCGCTCAAGAAGCTGTTCATGGGGCTTCTGACGTTCACGATGCTGTTCTCCGGCGGTCTGATTCCAAGCTACCTGCTGATGAAGAATCTGGGGCTGATCGACACGGTCTGGGTTCTGATCATTCCCGGCGGCGTGGCGGTTTACAACGTGATCGTCTCCCGAACCTTCATGGAAAGCAACGTGCCTCAGGAGCTGCGCGAGGCCACGCAGATCGACGGCTGCTCGGACTTTCGAATGTTCGTCAGCATTGCGCTGCCGCTGTCGGGCGCGATCATCGCGGTTATGGCGCTGTTCTACGGCACCGCGCACTGGGGCGAGTACTTTAACGCCATGATCTACCTGCGCACGTCCCGCCTGCTGCCGCTTCAGGTCGTGCTGCGCAACATCCTTTTGCTGAATTCCGCGGACGCGGAGCTGATCGACTCCTACGATCCGGAAATCGCCGCCAGAATGGAGGCGCTTAAAAACTCGCTCAAGTATTCCATCATCGTGCTCGCCACGCTGCCCATGCTGGCCATGTATCCTTTTGTGCAGAAATACTTTGTGAAGGGCGTTATGATCGGCTCCATCAAGGGATGACCCGGGCGCTTTCCGCCGAAAGCGGATCAATATATTGAAGGAGGTAGACCCATGAAAAACACATCCCGCGTACTGGCATTGGCAATCGCGCTTCTCATGCTGCTGGGAATCGCCGTCGCCGAGGCGAGACCCGTGGCGGAGGATACCAGCGCGTACAACGAGCTGGGAACCTATTCGCCGGTAGCAAACGAAAAATTCACGCTGCGCGTTCTGATGCCGCTGCCGCCCGCCAGCGTGACGGACATTCAGACCAACGCCTTCACGGTTATGCTGGAGGAGATGACCGGCGTGCATCTCCAGTTCGAGCAGGTGACCGAGGGCGACACCTTCAACGACGTGCGCAACCTGATGTTCGCGTCGGACGATCTTCCGGATATTCTGATCAACTCCGGCCTGAGCAACGCGGAAATCGCCAACTACGGCAGCCAGAACATGTTCATACCTCTGAACTACTACATCGAAAACTGCATGCCCGCCTACCGCGCGTATCTGGATGAGTTCATCGGCTACGATACGGCGCTCAGCCAGATGACCTGCGCGGACGGGAACATCTACGGCGTCAACGTCGGCTATTCGCAGGCCTATCATAATCACGTCGGCGGCTACAAGTGCTTTGTTTACAAGCCGTGGCTGGAGAAGCTGGGGCTGGAGAATCCCAGGACGACGGACGAGTTTTACGACATGCTCGTCGCCTTCCGCGACAAGGATCCCAACGGAAACGGCCTCAGGGATGAAAAGCCCCTGATTGCGAGCTACAAGTCCATGCGCTCGTTCCTCGTAAACGCATTCTGCTATGACAGCGCGACGAACACGCATCTGTGGGTGGACGACGGCGAGGTCAAGTGCGCGTATACGTCCGACGAATACCGCGAGGCGCTGAAATATCTGAACCTTCTTTACAGGGAGAACCTGATCGACTCCACCACCTTCACCGTGAAGGACAGCAACGTGAAGGAGCTCACCATGGCGCCCGGCGGAAACACCGTGGGCGTAACCATGTCCAACGCCATGACCGGCATTTCCACGGCGGATACCGAGCAGTTTACCGGCTTCACGAACGTGCTTGAGCCGCTCACCGGCCCCGAGGGCGTCAGCTACTGCGTCTGGAATTACGAGCAGTACGACGCGAACGTGCTGCTCATCACGAAAAACTGCAAGTATCCCGAGCTGGTGTGCCGCTGGTACGACGCGTTCTTCGCCGATGTTCGCATTCCGCTCGCGTGCGCCGAGGGAATCGAGGGCAAGAACTGGGAGCTGTGTACAAACGGCGAAATCGGCATCAACGGAGAGCCCGCGGTCTGGCAGCGCCTGTCCAGCTACGCGACGACCACGGCCGTCAACCACTGCTGGGAGAGCCGCCCGTTCAACAACATCTACAATCACTCCACGCAGGCTTCCAGGGTAGGCGCGCAGGCGTATGAGCTTTACAAGGCGACCACGAAATACGAACCGCACAAGGTGCCGTTTGAAAACTACATGCCCACGAAGCTCTGGCTGGACGCGGCGACCTCCGCGAAGTGCGTCGCCTACGCGACGGACATTGCGTCCTTCCTTGACGAATCCTACACCTTCTTTGTGCAGGGCGTTTACGACGTGCACGATGACGAAAAGTGGAACTGGTACCTGAATGAGCTTGAAGTGATCGGACTGAGCGATTACCTGTCGATTCAGCAGGAAGCCTACGACGCCATGAAATAACGCGTCTTCCCCTTCTCCCTCCGCCCCGCGCGGAGGGAGGGGATCTTCCCGCTTCCGACATGCCGGAGGACAGCACAATGAAGAAAAGACCGAACATCGTTTACATCCTGACGGACGATATGGGCTACGGAGACGTCTCCTGCCTGAACCCCGCGAGCGCCTTCCGCACCCCGAATTTTGACGCGCTGGCCGCCGATGGTATGGCGTTTACCGACGCGCACGCCGTATCCGCCGTATGCACCCCGTCCCGCTACGGCATTCTGACCGGACGCTACAGCTGGCGCAGCGCGCTGAAAACGGGCGTGCTGGTGGGCTATTCCCGTCCGCTGATCGAGGAAGGCCGCCAGACGGTTGCAAACCTTCTGAAATCGCAGGGCTACAGGACCTACGCCGTCGGAAAATGGCACCTCGGCATGAGCATGCCCTATGTCGGCGAAGCGCCCGAGCGCATTACCTACGCGGACATTCCGAACATCGACTATCACGGCAGAATCGAGCATTCGCCCACGACCTACGGCTTTGACTATTCGTATTGCATCGCGGCGTCGCTCGATATGCCGCCCTACGTATATATCGAAAACGACCGTTTCACGGAAATTCCGGATCATGTTACGGAGAACACAGGCAAGCAGTTCTGGCGGCCCGGCCCGACCGCGCCCGGCTTCCGGCACGAGGACGCGCTGCCCACCTTCACGAAAAAGGCGCTCTCCATCATCGACGGGGCGAGCGCGGACGAGCCGTTCTTCCTGTATCTCCCGCTGCCCGCGCCGCACACGCCCATCCTCCCGACGAAGGAATTTCAGGGGCGCTCCGGCACGAATGAATACGGCGACTTCGTTCTGATGTGCGACGACGTGGTCGGACAGGTTCGAAACAAGCTGATTGAAAAGGGTCTGTATGAAAACACGATCCTCGTGCTGACGGCCGACAACGGCTGCTCGCCCATGGCCGATTTCGAGGAGCTTCGCGCCTGCGGCCACAATCCCAGCTATATCTTCCGCGGCCATAAGGCGGACATCTACGAGGGCGGCCATCGAATCCCCTGCCTGATCAGCTGGCCAGACGCCATTCCCGCGGGCACGACGTGCGACCGGCTCGTAAGCCTTTCCGACCTGTACGCGACGCTGGCCGACTATTTCGGCGTCGCGCTCGCGGACGACTGCGCGGAGGACAGCGTGAGCAACCTGCCGCTGTGGAGAAATCCGTCGGCGGACGCGGTGCGCGAGGACGCGGTTCAGCAGAGCATCGACGGCTCGCTGACCATTCGAAGCGGCAAATGGAAGCTGGCGATGTGCCCCGGCTCCGGCGGCTGGAGCTATCCGAAGCCCGGCGTGGATGATACGAGCCTGCTTCCGGCCTTCCAGCTCTTCGATATGGAAAAGGACGTGCGCGAGACGCATAACGTCATCGAGGAGTATCCCAACGTCGCCCGCGAGCTGAGAGACAGGCTCACGAAATACGTTCTTGACGGCCGCAGCACGCCCGGAACGCCGCAGGCAAATACCGGCGCGCCGGTCTGGAAGACGGTTAAATGGCTTGAGGAACAGGCGCTGTAAGAAAGCGCGCTTTAAGGAGAAACTCGCGGCTGACCGGATGCAGAAGGCTCCGGCGGCCGCGAGTCCTCTTATTAACCGCGAAGTACGGTATTGATTTTTGTCCGCTCTTGACACTGGCGGCGGGCGCGTCTATAATTAGGACAGGATACTTGGAAGGGGCGGCGGGAGCGATGAAGCGGACGTATGACGCGATTCTTCTTCTCGGGCTTCGGCTCAATCCGGACGGGAGCGCGCAGGAGGAAATGCTTCTGCGCTCGAAGAAGGCGGCGGAGCTGTGGAAGGCGGGCGTCGCGCCGGTGATCGTGGCCTGCGGCGGCCCCACGGGCGGCAGCGGCCGCACGGAGGCGGAGGTGCTGAAGGAAGAGCTGGTCTCCCTCGGCGTGGCGGAAAGCGCCGTGCTGCTGGAGGATCGCTCGATGATCACCACGGAGAACATCGTCAACGCGAGGAAGATTCTGGGCGCGGACAGGCGAAACGTGGCGCTGGTTACCAGCGATTACCACGTGTTTCGTTCCCGGCTGATCTGCCGCCGGCTCGGCTTCCTCGTAAAGGGCTTCGGCGCGCCCACGCCGGGCGGGCAGGCCAGGCGCGACAACCGCAGGCTGGAGGCGATGTTCACCGCCGATATGCTGCTCGGCTGGGACGCGCGCGATAAAAAGCGCCCGAAATGGGCGGAAACGCTTCGCAGGCGCGTCGCCATGCCCATTCTGCGCCGCCGCGGCTATACCATTCCAGAACACGAAAAGAAAAACGATCGGCAGGAGGGGTAACATATGATTCTCGATTCCTTTAGTCTGAAGGGCAAGGTTGCCTGGATTACCGGCGCCAGCTACGGCATCGGCTTCGCTATCGCCACCGCGTTCCACGAGGCGGGCGCGAAAATTGTTTTCAACGACATCAATCAGGAGCTCGTCGACAGGGGACTGGCTTCCTATAAGGAAATCGGCATCGACGCGAAGGGCTATGTGTGCGACGTGACGAACGAGGAGCAGGTCACCGCGCTGGCCGCCCGCATCAAGGAAGAGGTGGGCGTGATCGACATTCTGGTGAACAACGCCGGCATCATCAAGCGCATCCCGATGTGCGAAATGTCCGCCGCGGACTTCCGCAAGGTCATCGACGTGGATCTGAACGCGCCCTTCATCTGCTCCAAGGCCGTCATCCCGCAGATGATCGAAAAGGGCCACGGCAAGATCATCAACATCTGCTCGATGATGAGCGAGCTGGGCCGCGAAACCGTGTCGGCCTACGCCAGCGCCAAGGGCGGCCTGAAGATGCTCACCCGCAACATCTGCGCCGAGTACGGCGAGAAGAACATTCAGTGCAACGGCATCGGCCCCGGCTACATCGAGACCCCGCAGACCGCGCCGCTGCGCGTGCCCGGCCATCCGTTCAACGAGTTCATCATCGGAAAGACGCCCGCCGCGCGCTGGGGCACCACGAGCGACCTGATGGGTCCGGCCGTGTTCCTGGCCTCCGACGCTTCCAACTTTGTCAACGGTCACGTGCTGTACGTGGACGGCGGCATTCTGGCCTCCATCGGTAAGCAGCCGAAATAACGCAAGATGAAAATCAGTCATGAACGTCTTCGTTCGGACATCAGCGCCGACAATACGTTTATCGCCCGCGAGGACGACGGCACGCCCGTCGGCGCGTGCACCGTTCAGCCGCGCCGGATGGGGCTGTTTCCCGACATGCCGCGGCAATACGTAATCGAGGCCGAGGGCGACGACCGCGCGCTGCACGTTCTGTACGGCGCCGCGGTCGCCCGCGCCCGCGCGCTGGCCGCGCAGACAAACGCGCCCGCCCGCGTGTACGCGGAGGTCGGCGTGGGCGACGAGCGCGCGCTGGAGGTTCTGCACGCGCTGGGCTTCTCGGACGGCGACGGCGTCGTTCGCACCTATCGCCGGGTGACCGGCCAGATGAACGTGCGCCTGATGCCCGAGGGCTGCACCATCGTGCGCGACTTCCTCGCGGACGAAACCGAGCGAAGATTCTTCTTAGAACGCTATAACGCCTGCTTCGGCATGCGCTGCGGCGAGGAATGGCTGGAGGAAATCACCTCCCAGCCGGATTTCGCGCGCATTCTCATGGTCTCGCCGGACGACCTGTGCGGCGAGCTGCTGGTGTGGACGGAGGACGGCGAGGGCGTGATCGGCATCATCCAGACGGCGCGCCGCTGGCGCAGACAGGGCGTGGCTTCCTACCTCATCGAGGACGCCCGACTCTACTTCGCCTCCCTCGGCCTTTCCTGCTCCCACTTCGACGTCTGGCTCGAAGCCCCCGGCTGCCTCCCCCTCGCCCGCGGCCTCGGCTATACCGGCGAAGACCCCCTGATGCTCTATCCGTCGCTGATTCTGTAATATACACCTAAATGACAGGCTCCCTCCGAGAGAGACGGTGAAAAAACACTGTCCAATAGGAGGGAGCCTTGTTATACGGCAACAGGAAAAATTATCCTGCCTTGCCAGAGAAAATGTGAATAGGATCTAAGCGGGTACCGGCTCAATTATCTGGCGCTGTTCGCATGCTGTAAATAGATATCGTCCCACTGGTGCTTGGTGTGATTCCTGAATATAACGCCAACATCGCCGTTGTCATAGATCTCGAAGAAAACGGAGCGTATTGCACTGCCGCGGAAGTTTTCCAGCGACGCACAGTTGATTTGGACAATCGGCTGATTATCCACGGAAGCAATCTTCCTGAAGCAATCCTTACCGGCCCACTTCGCATCTCCGATATGGGCATGCCCATAAAAATGCATTCGCACGTTATCAGGCAGAGGTAAGAACCTGCTGAGCAGGGGAGATTCACGATTCCCGCCCATAAAGGAATAATGAGAAAACGTGAAGACGGGTTTGCCGCATGCGGCTATCGACTCCCTGACTCGATCAAAGTCCTCCTGACTATAAATATACGCGCTTTTATCCCCCCATACTTCTCCATTTGTTGTGTGCCAACGACCGCTTTGAGAGTCGCCGTGATCAGGAAAAAAGTATGCGACGAAAGGGCCAAAGTCCTCTGTAAAACAAAAGGTTTCGATGGATGGCTGCACCCTCCAGTCGTCAAGCGCCTTCACTCGTTCGCAGAACGGTATTACTATGCCGGTCATTCCGGAATTCTTCTGATGGTATCGGAAATACTCATAGTCATGATTGCCCACTACATAATATTTGGGAACTTTGATTTTGCCGAGCTGTTCTATCTGCATTTCAGTCATCTGGTTGATATAATCGATATCCGTTCCTTCAACTGAATCGCCCAGATAGAACACTTCGTTGACCTTCATTCCCAAGTCCATAAAATCATCAACGGCTGTTCTCACACAAAGCTCTGCGTTTTCCGGTATTCTTTGCTGCAGGTCGCTTATTATCCAAACTCGGTGAATAACATGAGAATCCAGACGGTCAATAACAGATTGCAACATATAAACTCCTATAGAAAGCACCGAGTTTACCTCGGTGCTTTCCTTAAAATGATTTAGGCTGCCTTGTGCGCGTTGTAGAAGGACTGCCAGAGCTCGGTGTATTCGTCGGCTCCGATTGTGGTCAGCGTATTGAGGTGCTTCTGCCAGTCTTCTTCAGTAATTCCGTTCACGATGGCATTGGCGACAAACTGGCCAAGGTAGTTGTCCAGCGTTACTCTGATCATATTGCGAGATTCCTCCTCGTCGGCATGGCTGAATCCATCGGTGAGGTATTCCTTGGGAATATACACGGAATACGCCTCAACAGCGGCGGCTTTGTCCGCATACCTGCCGGACAGGCTCTGCATGTCTGACAGGAAATATACCGGAACAGTAGGCCCGACAGCCACATTTCGACGCATGATGGTTGAAGTGGTATCCGCAGGCACATTATCGGTGAAGGTTGTCCATTCGCCGGCGTCATTGTAGCGCCAGAGCACGTTTTCGGGGCTCTGGAACCAGGTGAGCTGGATGGTCATATCGGAATTGATATAATCATACCATCTTACAAGCGCCTCGGGGTCGCGGCAGGCGGTAGTAATCACGAACATATCAAGGCTGCGTCCGAAGTAAGACATGTTCCAGAGGACTTCAGTGTCATCATCCGCCTTGACGGGCATCATGAGTTCAAAATTGTTCACTGCGTCTGTGGTAATAACGCAATCCTTGTACCAGTCGATTACGCAGCCGACGATGCATTCTTCGCTGCTTCCCTTGGCAAGGTAGTCATTGTAATCGGCGGTAAAAACATCCTTCCAGATGAGACCCTCGGAATAGAGTTTGTGCAGCCAGCACAGCGCTTCGTAGTAACGATCTTCGGCAGGAGTGAAGATCGCTGTGCCGTTTTCGATTCGGATATGCTCGGCACCGAGTCTCGTATCGTCGAGCGTACCGAAGAAGCCGAGCATATTCATAATGCTGTACGTAGTGGAGACTTCGTTCGCAAGAAGAGGAATCTCATCCGCTTTGCCATTGCCGTTGGGATCGTTGTCGCGGAAAGCGACAAGCACATCGTAGAACTCGTCTACGGTCGTGGGCATGTCGAGTTCAAGCTTCTCAAGCCATTCGGTATTGATCCAGAGCTGAGCGTCGATGAGATTGGTGCGCACGCCTACGTTGCCGTAGGGAAGAGAATGGATATAACCGTCATCCAGGGTGAGGGCTCCGGGGAGATCCGGATACTTTTCAAAGATCGCTTGGATATTGGGCGTTGTCTCAGCAGAAATATAGTCGTTCAGCCGGGCCGTCATGCCAATGTTCTGAACCAGATTGATGTCTCCGCCAATAATCGCATCCGGAAGTTCGCCGGAAGCGAAAGTGAGGTTGGTTTTTTCAACCCATGCGTCAGAGGGAACCTCGATGTAGTTGACATGAATATTGGTCGCTTTTTCCGCATCGATTGCGCATTGCTTGTCGTTGTACGTGTTCAGGCTTCTGGAGTCCTTCCTTACCATGATGGTAAATTCCGTCAGCTCATCATAGATGGGCAACTGCGGTTCGATTGCGAACGCCGTACTTGTGAGTACAAGCAGCGCAACCAGCATAAGGGTGATCACTCTGGTCTTCTTCATGTTCTTTCCTCCTATGTTTTTACAGGTAGTACCTGCAATTATCCCTTGACCGTTCCAATCATAACGCCCTTCACGAAATATCTTTGGATAAACGGATAAAGCAGCAGCATCGGAAGCGAACCCACTATGATAACACCGTACTTAATGGTTGATGCAAGACGCTGCATCTCCGCGAGTTCGGAAGGATCATCAATATCAGCATTTACCATTCTGCTGCTCACCAGAATTTCTTTCAAGAACAGCTGAAGCGGATACTTGGCTTGATCGTTCAGATAAATCATGGCGTTGAAATACGAATTCCAGAAAGCAACAGCATTATACAATGCGATTACAGCAATGATTGCCTTTGAAAGAGGCATGGCAATTCCAAAGAAGAATCGAATATTACCGCAACCATCCAATTGAGAAGCTTCAAGAAGCTCATTTGGCAGGGCCGTCTGAAAAAAGGTTCTCGCAATGATTATGTTGTATACAGATACCGCTCCGAGCAAAATGATAATCGCTCTGGTATCGATCAGGTGCAAAGATTTTACCATCAGATACGTTGGAATCAGACCCGCGCTGAAGTACATGGTGAAAAGGTATAGATACATTAACACCTTGCCACCCACCAGATCCTTGCGAGACAGGGAGTACGCGCCCATAATCGTTATGAATGTCGAGAACGCAGTACCCACTGCGGTATAGATTATGCTGTTCGTATAACCGGTAATGATTCTTGAGTCTCTGAATATCTTAAAGTACCCGATCAAAGACGTCCCTTTGGGAAGCAGAATTACCTTTCCGCTTGAAACCGCAGCAGGATCACTTATTGAAGCAATAACAACAAAGTACATCGGGTATAGCGCAATCAGCAGCACGAGAATAATGATTATTGTAGATATAACATCATACACTTTATCTGCGGTGGTACGGCCTACGCCAACGGCCATGCTGTCTCCATTCATTTTCTTCGAAGCCATCTTAAAAACCTCACTTAAAGCAATGCAGAGCCGGAAAGCTTGTCTGCGATTTTGTTGACGGTCATAAGGATAATCACGTTCACGACGTTATTGAATAAGCCAATCGCTGTAGAATAACTGTATTGAGCATTGGCCAAGCCAATTTTATAAACGTATGTGGAAATGATTTCTGATGCGCTCAGATTTAAGTCATTCTGCATCAGATACACTTTTTCGTATCCTACGCTTAGAACATTTCCTGTTGACATGATCAACAGAATTACCGCCGTGGGAAGTATGGAAGGTAAGTCAATATGAACGGCGCGCTGAAGCTTATTGGCTCCATCCACGATCGCAGCTTCATGAATCTCCATAGAAATTCCGGACAGTGCCGCAATATAAATGACAGAATTGTATCCGGTTCTCTGCCAGATATGTGACCATACGTATAAATGTCTGAAAATGGACGGGGACTCAAGATAGGATACCTTGCTTCCGCCCAACAGCTCTGTTACTGTATTGACCAGTCCTTCAGAACTGAAAAACACGTTTATCATGCCAATGAGGACAACCGTTGAGATAAAATGCGGGGCATAAGTAACCATCTGCGTGGTTTTCTTGAGCTTGGGATGGATGCAGTAATTCAAAAGTAATGCGAGAAGTATTGGAAAAGGGAAAGAGACGACAATCGAATACAAACTTATAGCAAGTGTGTTTTTTATCAATGAAGAAAACATGTACGAGGAAAAGAAGTTGCTGAAATTGGAGAAGCCAATCCACTTGCTTCCCCATATGCCCTGATTCGCAACAAACTTCTTAAACGCAATCTGTATGCCGTACATAGGTATAATATTCAGCAGCAGCAAAATAACTGCGCTCGGCAGCAAAAACAAATAAAGCGCCCAGTTTTGAAGAACTTTTTTGCCAATCACTTTATACATTTTGTTTGTTTTATAAGCGGCCATATGATCCATCCATCTCTATTTTGATATATTAATTATATTGCAAAGGCGCACACTCTGTCAATAATGTTCTTCATTTTTATGAGAAAACTATAATTCGAGTTCTTTGTTTTGCTATATTTCACCGGCTTATGTTGTTAAAGACATTGGTATTAATTACAAACGCGCGACATCATCCTTGAATTGTTACCGAAATAATGGCTTGCATTTATTTGTAATTAACTTCGCGCATTTTTAGACGCTGCAGGGTATGTTCGGCATGACGCTTTCACAAATCATTGGCTTCCTAAAGCACAGTCTGCATCTCTATATCATCTGTACGGGCTGACGCAAATATATGGCGGCGGAAGGATGTGTCGACGTGGTCGGCGTGATTTCGCCGAATCACGCCAGAAAGATTGAGATAAATCGATCAGGAGCAACGCATTTTTTTACCAGCAACCATCGAGGCCGTGCGGCCTCGGCTATACCGGCGAAGACCCCCTGATGCTCTATCCGTCGCTGATTCTGTAGTTCATAAGGCAACGCCGCACAAATGAGGTGGTCGGCCGGCGAATGGATTTTTCGTCAGATGCAAATGAAAATTCCAAAGGTTTACTGGAAGTAAATCGAGGAATTTGCATGCCGCAGATGGCAGAAAAGACTTCGCCCGACGCGCCGCCGAATTGTGTGGTGGTGCCATAATAAAAAACCTATCCTGCCGCCCGCCAGCGAAAGAAGCTGGTCGGGCGGCGAGCTTTATAAATGGCGCTTTGCGTGGATTCCGCGCCGGATTTAACTGCAAATTCATCTGGGTGTGATATGATGCATATTAATACAGGAAACGGAGACGCGAGGGATGGGTGTTTTACGGAGGTTTTTGGGGATTCGGGGCGTGAACTGGACGGGGGAGCGGCCGGAGGACGGGGAGATTTACAAAAAGGCGCTGGCGATTGCGTGGCCGGCGACGATTGAGGGCGCGCTGCTCAGCATTATCAGCGCGGCGGACACGGCGATGGTGCGCGTGGTGGACAAGTACGCCATCGCGGCGGTGAGTCTTACGGCGCAGCCGCGCATGATTCTTCTGATCATCGCGCAGGCGCTGTGCGTGGGCACGACGGCGCTGATCGCGCGGCGCAAGGGCGAGGGCGACCGCGCCGGGGCAAACTCGGTGCTTTCGCAGTCCATGGCGCTGATCACGGCGGTGGGCGTCCTCGTTTCGCTGGCGGGCTATTTTCTGGCCGAGCCGATTCTGGACTTGGCCGGCGCGGCGGACGAAACGCGGCAGATGGCGGTGGACTACTTCCGCATCATCGCGGCGGGACTGATCTTCAACTGCTGGTCGCTGTGTCTGTGCGCGGCTTTGCGCGCCATTGGCAACACGCGCATCACGATGGTGACGAACATCACGGCGAATCTGGTGAACGTGTTTCTGAACTACTGTCTGATTGGCGGAAATTTAGGCTTCCCGAAGCTGGGCGTGCGCGGCGCGGCGATTGCCACGGTGTGCGGCACGGCGGTATCCTGCGCAATCGCGTTTGTGTACGCGACGCGGCCGGACGGGTATCTGATTTTCCGCGTGCGGGGGCTGAAGTTCGACCGGCATACGCTTTCGGGGCTTATGAAGGTGGGCTCGTCGTCGATGGCGGAGAGCGTGTTCCTGCGGCTGGGCTTCTTTATTAACACGCGCATGATCGCCGACATCGGCGCGGACGAGCTGACGAGTTACAACATCGTGCAGCAGGTGACGGGGCTTTCGTTCACGCTGGGCGACGGCGTGGCGACCGCGGGCGCGACGATGGTCGGGCAGTCGCTGGGCGCGCAGCGCAAGGACAAGGCGATGGCCTACGTGAAGGCGAGCCGGAAGATTTCGATGATCGCGTCGTTCCTGCTGATGGCGGTGATCTTCTTCGCGCGGCGCGGACTGGCGCTGATTTTCACCGAGGATGAGACGATCATCGCGGGCGCGTCGCTGGCGTTTACCACGGTGCTGTTCGGCATCATGGCGCAGAACGGGCGCGTGGTGTTCTCCGGCTGCCTGCGCGGCGCGGGCGACGTGAAGTATGTGGCGTTCTGCTCGCTGGTGAGCGTGGCGATTATCCGGCCGCTTCTGACCTATGTGCTGTGCTATCCGCTGAATCAGGCGCTTCCGGCGCTTCAGCTGGCGTACACCGGTCCGTGGATTGCCTTTGTGATCGACGCGTACATCCGCGAGGCGCTGCTGTACGCGCGTGTGCGCAGGGGCACGTTCCTGAACATCAAGCTGTAACGGAGGGGTCTCCATGGAAAACGCAAAGCGCCGGGGCGTGCCCGGCGAGGTTTCGCTGCTGCTGGCGGCGGTGATCTGGGGCGGCGCGTTTGTGGCGCAGTCGCTGGGCGGGGACAGCCTTGGCCCGCTGAGCTTTAACGCCTCGCGCAGCCTGATCGGCGCGCTGGCGCTCGTGCCGGTGATCCTGTGGAACGACCGCAAGCAGGGAACGGGGCGGCCGAAGGGGCGCGAAAGGTGGCTTCTGTGGCTGGGCGGCGCGCTGTGCGGAATCTGTCTTACGCTGGCGGTGAACCTTCAGCAGGTCGCCATTGCGTGGGTGGACGCCTCCGGGCGCGCGAACGTGGGCAAGATCGGCTTCCTGACGGCGATGTACATCGTGCTTGTGCCGATTCTGAGCCTGTTTCTCAAAAAGCGCGTGGGCGCGAACGTGTACGCGGGCATTCTTCTGGCGCTGGCGGGCATGTATCTTCTGTGCGTGAAGGAGGGCTTCGCGCTCGGCGGCGGGGATGTGTACGCGCTGCTTGCGGCGCTGATGTTCGCCCTGCAGATCATCGTGATCGACATTTTTGCGCCAAAGGTGGACAACATCCGGCTTTCGGCGCTTCAGTTTCTGGTGTGCGGCGCGCTGTCGGGCGCGCTGGCGCTGGGCACGGAAACGCAGTTGGCGCGGGCGTACCGGGACGCGCTGCTGCCCATCCTGTATACGGGCGTTCTGTCCAGCGGCGTGGGTTACACGCTTCAGATCCTTGGCCAGCGCCGGTGCCGGCCGCAGATGGCTTCGCTTCTGATGAGCATGGAGAGCGCGTTCTCCGCGATATTCGGGTTTTTGATTCTTCACCAGAAAATGACCGGGCGCGAGCTGACCGGCTGCGCGCTGATGCTGGCAGCGGTGCTTCTTGCGCAATGGAAGCCGCGCGGCGAAAGGAAGACGGATGAAAGCGTTTAAATCGGACGCCATGCGGTTCACGCTGCCGGTCATCGCCGAGAACATCTTCACCACCGGCGTGGGGCTGATCTATTCGGCCATCGTCGGCGGCATCAGCGCGAGCTCGCTCGCCGCGATGGGCACGGGCAATCAGGCGATTAACCTCGTGGTGGCGCTGTTCGCCGTGATCACCACCGGCGGCGTGGTGCTGACGGCGCAGCTCACCGGAAGAAGCGACATTCCGCGCGCGTCGCGCGTGGTGGAGCACACGCTTCTGCTCGCGCCCGCGTCCGCGCTGGTGATAACGGTCGTGCTGCTGGCGGTTTCCGCGCCGCTGATGCGGCTTCTGATGCCGGGCGCGCAGGCGGATTTTGTGAAGGAAAGCACCGACTATTTCCGCATGCTGCTTCTGTCTCTGCCCGGGCTGATCACGATGAACGCGCTCACCGGCCTTCTGCGCGCGTCCGGCGAATCGCGAATCGCGCTTCTGAACAGCATTCTGATCAACGTGGTGCAGATTGCGGCGGCGTATCTGTTCATCAACAGGATGGGCATGAAGATCATGGGTGCGGGCTGCGCGTATGTGGCGTGCCGCTACGCAGGCGCGATTGCCATGGTGATCGCCGTGTTCGGGCATCACCGCGGCTTTCGGGTGGAGCCGCCGCGCATCTTCCGGCCGTCCATGCCCGTGGTGCGCGAGATTCTGCGCGTGGGTCTGCCCACCAGCGTGGACAGCTTCTCGGTGCAGGCGGGCTATCTGCTCAACAATTCGCTTCTGATTGGTCTGGGCGTGCGCGCCGCGAGCACGTATAACGTGATTGCGACGATCGTCACCTTCACGGGCATCTGTCAGGGCATCGGCAACACCAGCGCCGCGACGCTGGTCGGCCAGAAGGTGGGCGCGGGCGACCTGCCCGGTGCGCGGCGGCGGATGAACGCGATTCTTTTGTATACCTTTATCGCCACGACGGTGCTGTGCCTTGTGGCGTGCCTGTTCCCGCGCTTCTTCGCGGGGCTGTTCTCCTCCGACCCGGACGTGATTTCGGACAGCGTGCGCATCATGTGGCTGATTCTGCCGTTCTGCTATGTCGCCGTGTCCGTGAACGTGACCGAGCCCGCCACCCGCGCCGGGGGCGACACGAAATACGTGATGCTTACCTGCACCGGCTGCGTGTGGCTGATTCGCCTGCCGCTGACGTGGCTGTTCTGCTACCCGCTGAAGATGGGCGTGGCGGGCGTGTGGCTGGCCAATATGGTCTCCCTCGTCGCGCGCACGGTCTTCTGCCTTACGCGCGTGTACGGCCGGAAGTGGGGACAGAAGCCGCTTTGATCCCCATGATATGTTTTGCGCCGCCTTGCTGCCTGCCCGTGCCGGCGCGAAGCGCGTCCATACGCGGGGAAATACTTGCGCCCACGAATCCGATTGACATCGCGCCCGCCCCGTCAAATGCGGGCGCATAAAATGCGCATAATTTTCCTTCACAATCTATTGACATATGCGTATTAAAGGCGTATAATAGTAAATGCAGGGAGGGCGGCAAATGAAAACGAAAGACCTTATCGATCTTTTAGAGCGAAACGGCTGGAAGTTCAAGCGTCATGGCGCGAACCACGACATATACATGAAAGACGGTCAAAGGGAAAGCGTCGTAAGGCACAGAGAAACGGATGAAGAATTGGCAAAAGCAATCATCAAGCGGCGCGGGCTGAAATAAACTCGCCGCCACCTGACAACAATAGCAGAGATTTGAAGGAGGCAGCCAAAATGAAAAGCGCATATCCCATCGTTATGACGCAGGGAAAAGAGTTCATCGTGGTATTTATCCCCGATTTCAACATCAATACGCAGGGAAAGGACGTTCCGGACGCGATTGAGATGGCGCGGGACGCAATCGGGCTTATGGGAATTGACATGCAGGACGACGGCGAAGCCCTGCCGGAAGCGTCGAGCCTTGCAAGTGTGCAGGCCGAAGCGCCGTCCGGCGCGATCGTTTCGCTGGTTGACGTTGACTTCGCGGAGTATCGCCGGAAGAACGATTTGCGCGTCGTGAAAAAGAATTGCACCATCCCCTCGTGGCTTAACTTTGAAGCAGAGCGGGCTGGCGTGAACTTTTCCGCAGTCCTGCAAGCGGCGCTTAAAAGCGAATTGCATATCGCAAGCCGATAAGGCGGACAGGAGCGCAAAGTCCCATCCGAGCCGTTTTACGGCGTAAGCGGTCAAACGGCCGTCTGACCGCTCGACGTGCAGCGCGGAGAGCCGCTTACGGGCAGAGAAATGGAAGGGGCAATATTGCCGCACCGGCTCCAAAGGTGGGGAAAATGCCACTTTTATCCCACATGGTGGGAGATATTCCCGAGGATGGGAGAAAAGCCACTTTATTCCCACGCGGTGGGAGATGTTCCCGAGGATGGGAGAAAAGCCACTTTATTCCCACGCGGTGGGAGATGTTCCCGAAGGTGGGAAAAATGCCACTTTTATCCCACGTGGTGGGAATCGCGTCAGTCGCCGTTCAGCAGCGCCTGTTCGACGCGCGGGAGGGATTTTTCCAGCGCGTCCACGTCCACATTTGAATAGTTGATCACCAGCACGTGCGCGTCCGCGGTCGTTCCCGGATAGGCGTAGTCCGACAGGCACGCCACGCGCACGCCCACGCGGCGCAGCGCCCACTTGAGCGCGGCGTCGCTTTCATTTGTGCGCACGCGCAGAAGAAAGTGCAGCCCCGCGTCGGCCTCCAGAATCGTCACGCGGTCGGCGAAGGCGCTTTTGCGAATCAGCGCGATCACGCGGTCGCGGCGGGCGCGGCAGGCGCGCTTCATGCGGGCGATATGGCGGTCGTAATAGCCCAGCGTCAGAAAGCGCTCCACCACATACTGTTCCAGCGCGGGCGCGGCGCAGGTGTAAAAGCCCATTTCCTCCCGGTAGCGCGCCGCCAGCGCCGGGGGCAGCACCATATAGCCCACGCGAACCGACGGGGCGATGCTCTTGGAGAACGTGTTGATATACACCACGCGCCCGGCGGTGTCGGCGCTCATGAGCGAGGGAACCGGCATGCCGGAGAAGCGGAATTCGCTGTCGTAGTCGTTTTCGACGATGAGCGAATCGGTTTCCTCCGCCCACCGAAGAAGCTCCCGGCGGCGGCCGATGGAGGTGACGACGCCGGTGGGGAAGTGGTGCGATGGCGAGAGCACCAGCGCCCGCGCGCCGCTTTCGAAGAGTGCGTCCATGCGCACGCCGTGCGCGTCCATCGGAACGGGCGCGAGCCGCATGCCGTTCTTCTGAAGGATGCGCGCCGTGAGCGGATAGCCCGGCGTTTCCACGGCGATCACGCGGTCGCGGCCGAGAAACTGAATGAGCATGTTGAACAGGTATTCGCTGCCCGCGCCGATGACGATCTGCTCCGGCGCGCAGGAAATGCCCTTCATGCGGTACAGAAGGCGGGCGATGGCTTCGCGAAGCTCCGGAACGCCCATCGACGGCACGGCGGCCAGAAGGGCGCGCTCGTGGTCGATCAGCGCCGCGCGTGTGAGCCGCGCCCACACGGAGAACGGGAACAGCGCCTCGTCCGCGGCGTTCTTCACGAAGTCCACCGGATAGCCCGCGTCCGTCTCGATGGGCGTGAAGCTCGCCGGGGGCGTGGTGCAGGGAAGCGGAACGTCGATCCTGTCCACATAATAGCCGCTGCCGGCGCGCGCGTGCACGTAGCCCTCGGCGGCCAGCTGCTGATAGGCCGTTTCCACGGTCACGCGGCTTACGCCCAGCTGCTGGGACAGCGCCCGTCGGCCGGGCAGGCGCTCGCCCTCCGAGAGCGCGCCGGACTCGATATCCGCGCGCAGAAGCCGGTAAAGCTGATCGTAAAGCGGGCGCTTTTCCTCGCGGGACAGGGTGTAGCTGAGCATGTTTTCTCGCCGTCCTTTTCCAAAAAGTGGGCCTATCAAATTGTATCGAATCAGCCATGTTCAACCGGGCCGATTTATATATAATATTATAGTGCGGACTTTGTGTTTTGACAACAGGAGGTTTTACAATATGCAGAAGCTGAATACCGTTCGCGAGCTGATTGATTTCGCTGCGCAGACCTACGCCGACAAGCCGGCCTACGTCGAGCAGGTGAATGGCGAGATGAAAACCGTGTCCTTCCGCCAGGTGAAGGAGGACGTCGACGCGCTGGAAACGGCGCTGAACGCGCGCGGCTGGAAGGGCCGCCACATCGGCGTGATGGGCGTGAACAGCTACGGCTGGGTGCGCGCGTATCTGGCGGCGCTGTGCGGTCTGGGCGTTGTGGTTCCGATTCCGGCGGACACGCCCGCCGAGGGTCTGAAGACGCTGGTGCGCACGGCGGACGTTTCCGTGATACTGGCCGACGACCTGTTCGCGCCGTCGCTGAAGCCGCTGATTGAGACCGTTTCCTTCAGCGAGTGCGAAGCACTGATTGAGGACGGCAAAAAGCGCATCGCCGCGGGCGACAGCACCGTGCGCGAGCTCGCGCCCGCGGGCGACGATTTCTCCAAGATCATCTTCACCTCCGGCACCACCGGCGAGCGCCGCGGCGTAATGCTTTCGCAGCGCAACATGATGTGCATCGCCACCAGCGAGTTCATCCCGCTGGCCGGAAACGTGAGCATTTCCATCCTGCCGATGTCCCACGCGTTTGAGAGCGTGTGCCACGTGCTGGTCATGCTGTCCACCGGCGGACTTCTGTATCTGTGCCCCAGCCTGCGCCTCTTCCCGCCGATGGTCGCGACGTCCGGCGCGGACAGCCTGTATATCGTTCCCGCGCTGGCCGAGGCGCTTCTGACCCGCTTCCGTCCGTTCCTCGACAAGGCGAGGAACCTCAAGCGCCTGATCTGCGGCGGCGCGCCGGTTCCGCAGGCGCTGGTGGACGCGTACGACAAGCTGGGCATTCAGGTGATGACTGGCTACGGCCTGTCCGAGTGCGCGCCGCTGGTGTCGCTGAACACCCGCATGAAGAAGGACGCGATCGGCATGCCCGGCTCCTATTGCAAGGTGCGCATTGCCGATGACGGCGAAATTCAGGTGCGCGGCGAGAACGTCATGAAGAGCTACTACAAGAACGAGGCCGCGACCCGCGCCGCGTTCACCGAGGACGGCTGGTTCAGGACCGGCGACCTTGGACGACTTGACGAGGACGGCTGCCTGTACCTGACCGGCCGCATCAAGAACCTGATCATCCTTGGAAACGGCGAAAACGTGTCGCCCGAGGAGCTGGAGACGCTGGCCGTCAACCAGATTCCCGGCGTGCGCGACGCGCTGGTCACCGAGGAAAACCAGACGCTGGCCATCGCCCTGTTCGTGGAGGGCGACACCGGCGAGGAAGCCCTCGCCAATGCCCGCGCCAGCATCGCCGAACTCAACAAAACGCTGCCCGCCTACAAGCGCCTGATGAGCGTCCGCCTGACCGCGGAGCCGTTCGCGACGAATGCGACGGGGAAGAAAATTCGCTGACGCTCATGTGGCGGGGGAGCAAGCTCCCCTGCCACTGCCACCCCCTGCGGGAAGCGGATACGATTTCCTGCGGAAATCGTTTTGATTGGAAATTCGAGAGGGCTGCGGCCCTCTCGAGCTCACCCGGAGGCGGAGGGGACAGATTCCCCTCCGCACCACCCTTTCTCAGATTCCGCTGAAATCCTTTGGATTTCCGGGCGCGGAATCTGCAAGGAAGCGATTTTTTCTCCGGGGGACAAGCCCCCTGCGAAAAAATCAGCACCCGGGGCGACCAACCGAAATCTTCGATTTCGCTTGGTCGGTCGCGAAGCGACTTGCTTGCCCTTTGGGCAAGCAACCTTTCCGCCGCGCAGGTCGCCGGCCTCGATTGGAAGTCGAGAGGGTTCACACCCTCTCGAGCTCTCCCGGGGCTGCTTTGACGGGAAGTTGGGTTTCTGATGGCACGGGAAGCGATTCCGGAGGGGATTTCGTTTTTTGATGGCGCGGGCGCGTCTGTTCTGGTAGGAGTTTGGTTTCCGACGGAGCGGGGCGTGGGGCGCTCTGCTCCCCTACACCCCCTCGGGGGACGGGGTGCGAGAGGGTTCACACCCTCTCGCGCTCTCCCGGGGTTGTTCTTTTGAGAAATTGGTTCCCGACGAAGCAGGCCGTTCTTTTGCGGACTTTTGTTTCCGACGGCGCGGGCGTGGGGCGCTCTGCTCCCCTACACCCCCTCGGGCGACGGGGTGCGAGAGGGTTCACACCCTCTCGTGCGCTCCCGGGGGCTGGTTTGGCGGGGAATTGGTTTTCCGCTGGTGCGGGAAGCTGTTCCGGTGGGGATTTCGTTTTTGATGGATGGAGTGGGCGCGTCTGTTCTGGTAGGAGTTTGGTTTTCGACGGCGCGAGGCGCTCTGCTCCCCTACACCCCCTCGGGGACGTGGTGCGAGAAGGTTGCGACCCTCTCGCGCTCTCCCGGGGGCTGGTTTGGCGGGGAATTGGTTTTCCGCTGGTGCGGGAAGCTGTTCCGGTGGGAATTTCGTTTCTGATGGAGTGGGCGCGTCTGTTCTGGCAGGAGTTTGGTTTTCGACGGCGCGGGGCGTGGGGCGCTCCGCTCCCCTACAGCCCCTCGGGCGACGGGTGCGAGAGGGTTGCGACCCTCTCGCGCTCTCCCGGGAAGGCTGACGGGGGTTAATGGAGTGGGACGCGGCTTTTTGGGTGGGCGGCGTTCTTGGTTTGGAGGAATTGACGCAGATGAAGTTTTGGTTCAACCTGCATCCTACGCGCGAAGAGGCGAAGGTGCTGAAGGAGCGGGCGGTGGCGTTTTTGGCGGCGCGCGGGAGCGAGGCGGTGGAGGATCCGCGGGAGGCGGATTTTGCGGTTTCGATTGGCGGCGACGGGTCGGTGGTGGCGGCGCATCAGGCTTGTGCGCGGCCGATTATCGGCGTCAACGCGGGAACGCTGGGGTATCTGCCGCGCATTGAGCCGGAGCAGTTAGAGGAAGCCTTTGGGCGGATTCTGGCCGGAGATTATGCGTTGGAAAGCCGCATGACGCTTTCGGCGGGCGAGCGCGGCGGGGAGACGGTGAACGCGCTGAACGACGTGGCGCTGACGAAGGCGGATCCGGGCGTTTTACGGTTCACGGCGAGCGTGGACGGGGTGGAGCTGATGCGGTACACGGCGGACGGAATCATCTGCGCCACGCCCACGGGGTCGACGGGGTACAGTCTGTCCGCGGGCGGGCCGATTGTCGATCCTTTGAGCGAGCTTTTTGTGCTTACGCCCATCGCGCCGCACACGCTGGTCAGCCGGCCGGTGATTCTTTCGGACAAGGGCGTGGTGACGCTCACGCCGGACAGCGACGCGCTGATCAGCATCGACGGGCGGGTACGGCCGATTCGAGCGGGAACGTCGTTTGACATTCGCAAGGCCGAGACGCGGGTGCAGTTCGTGACGCTGGGGAGCGAGGGGTTCATTGACCGGCTGCGCAGGAAGCTGTCGTAGAGCGGGAAAGAAGCGGACGTTCCGTTCGGGTATGAAGGCGTGTTGTGGCTTGCGGACGGTATTGGCTGGTCGCGCGGAGGGGACGGGCGCGCCGGAAGGGCTGACGTTCCGTTCGGGTGGGCAGGAGCATTGCGGTTTGCCGGAATCTGTCATAGAGCGCGGAGAGGATGGGCGCGTCGGAAAGGCTGACGTTCCGTTCGGGTGTGCAGAAGCGTTGCGGTTTTGTCGGTGTTCTTTCGGGGCGTTCCCAGATCGCAAAAGTGACATTATTCAGAAAGCGGACAGACGCGGAAACGGACGTTTTATGCGGGCAGGCGCGCAATTCGGCGGAATTCCATTGCATATGCGGCCGGTTTATGGTAGGATGAGGGCACAAACAAAAGAGGAGGATCCCAATGGAAAATCGCAAAAAACGCAATCCCCGCACGAAGCTGATCGTTCCGGTCGTCATACTGGCCGTCATACTTCTGGCGGTTATCGCCTTCCCGCCGTTTGTCAGCGTGCCCACCGGTCACACCGGCGTGGTGACGACGTTCGGCCGCGTGGAGGATAGGGTGCTGGACGAGGGCTTTCATTTTAAGAATCCCGTTCAGCGCGTGGTGATGATGGACAACCGCACGCAGAAGGCCTCGATGGCCATGCAGGCGTTTTCCAGCGACATTCAGCAGGTGGACATTGTGTGTTCCGTGAACTACTCGGTGGACAGGCAGAACGCGCAGAACCTGTACAGGAACGTGGGCGTGAACTATTATGAGACCGTCATGCGCCCCCGCGTTCAGGAGTGCACGAAGAGCGTGTTCACCAAGTACACCGCCGAAACGCTGATGGACGTGCGCAGCTCGCTTTCCACGCAGATTCGCGACCTGCTCGCGCCGGAAATGAAGGACTACGGCATTCTGATCGCCAGCGTGACCGTTGAAAACGTGGACTTCACCGACGCGTTCACCGACGCGGTCGAGGCCAAGCAGGTGGCGCTTCAGACCAAGCTGAAAACCGAAACCCAGCAGGCCGAGCTGGTGTCCATCGCCCAGTCCACCGCCGAGCGCGACCTGATCGCCGCCCGCACGGACGCGGAGAAGCGCACCATTCTGGCCGAGGCCGAGGCGTCCGTCAAGCGCATCGAGGCCGACGCGGACGCGTACAAGGTGAAGGTACAGTCCGAGGCGGAGGCCGCCGCGAACAAGCTGATCGCGTCCTCTCTGACCGACTCGCTCATTCGCTACACGCAGGCCAACCGCTGGAACGGCTCGCTGCCCCAGATCGTTGGCAATTCCACCGCGCTGCCGGTGCTCGATCTGACGGGCGCGGACGCGAACTGATTTATGGACGGAGCGCCCGAAGGCGTTCCGCCCTTTGCGCAGAAAACGGAGGAAACGCGAGGATGAAAATTTATATCGCCGTGGACATGGAGGGCGTCAGCGGCGTAAACAGCCCGGAGCATGTGAAGACCGACGGGCGGCTGTACGCCGAGGGGCGCAGGCTTTTAACGCGCGAGGTCAACGCCGCCGTGGCGGGCGCGTTCGACGCGGGCGCGGACGAGGTGATCGTCGCCGACATGCACGGCGGCAGCAACAACCTGCTTACCGAGGATGTGGATTCGCGCGCGCTTCTGCTCGTCGGCGCGCCGCACGCGCCGCGGTTCCCCTTTCTGGATGGAGAGGTGGACGGCATGGCGCTGCTGGGCTATCACGCCATGGCGGGCACGCGGCTGGCGAACCTTGAGCACACGATGACCAGCGCCGCGTGGCACAGCTTCCGCGTGAACGGCGAAGCGTGGGGCGAGGTGGCCATCGACGCGAAGATCGCGTCCGAGGCGGGCGTGCCGGTGATCATGGTCAGCGGAGACGACCGGCTCTGCCGCGAGGCGGACGCGTTTCTGCCCGGCGTGGAGCGCGCCTGCGTGAAGCACGGCGCGGGACGGCAGACGGCGCTGTGCCTGTCGCCCGCGAGGGGCAACGCGCTCGTGCGCGAGACGATGAAGCGCGCGGTTCTGCGCCTGAAACGCGCGCGGGATTTCGTGCTCATGCCCGAAGCCGGGCGGTATACCGTGTCCATCACCTATAAATTCACCCCGGACGCGGACGCGGCGACCGCCCGCCCCGGCGCGCGGCGCGTGGACGGCTACACCGTGGAAAACGACGTGTCGCGCGTGAGCGATCTGTACGGCGGGCTGTGGAGCGAATACGGCGAGACGCAGGCCGTTCACTGAAAGGAAGGAATTTTCTATGAAGCATCTGATTCTCGTGAAGTGGAAGGAAACCGTGGACGACGCATCGCAGCTGAAGGACGAGGCGGAGGCGCTGTTCCGCGAGACGCTGGCCATTCCCGGCATCCACGGCGTGAAGGCGATTCCCGGCCTGAAGACCGCGGCGAACCGATATGACCTGATGATTGCCATCGATATGGACAGGGACGCGCTGCCCGCGTATAATGAGTCCGCAGCGCATAAGCGCTGGAAGGCGGAGTATGGCGAGCGGATTGAGAAGAAGGCGATTTTCGACGCGGAGTAAGCGTCAAGGGGCAGGATTGCGAGGGCGGTCCTGCCTTTGGCTTTGCCGGAGAAGCTTGCTTCCATTGAATCGCTATGCTATACTGGATGAAATGAGATGGGAAACAAATGCGTCTGCGCGCCGTCGACACGAATCCTTTTGACGCTGGGCGCGCGTGGAGACAGTCAGGAGCAGGCATACAGGAAGGCGGGGAAGATGTTGGACGACGGAAAGGCGAAAGAATTCAAGGCGCTCGGCAGCTGTGAGGACGCTTCGCGGATGGCGCGGTATGCGCAGGCGTGCAGCGACGATATTTCTTTTACTTGGGACAGCTATTCCGGCGACGGGGATATTGTTCTCGTAGAAGAGAATGGGAAATACGGTTATATTGATGCCGCCGGTAAGCTCGTTATTCCCTGCGAGTGGGAAGAAGCAGATTCTTTTAGCGAGGGTTTTGCCCGCGTGGGAAAGGATGGGAAATATGGTTACATTGATACGACGGGCAGGCTTGTGGTTCCCTGTGAGTGGGAGGAAGCAGATTTTTTCAGTGAGGGTCTTGCCCGCGTGGGAAAGGACGGGAAATACGGTTCTATCGATTCTGCTGGCAGGACTGTGATTTCCTGCGAGTGGGATGACATGGGCTTTTTCAGCGAGGGTCTTGTCTGTGTGGGAAAGAATGGGAAATACGGTTACATCGATTCTGCTGGTAAGCTTGTGATTCCCTGCGAGTGGGATGACGCAGGTTCGTTCAGCGGGGGTCTTGCCCGCGTGGAGAAGGATGGAAAATACGGTTACATTGATACGGCGGGCAGACTTGCGATTCCCTGTGAGTGGGATGACGTGGGAAGATTCGGCGGGGGGTTTGCCCGCGTGGAAAAGAATGGGAAATATGGCTATATCGATACGACCGGCAAGCTTTGTGTTCCCTGCAAGTGGGATGATACAGGTTTTCTCTTTACGGGCATTTTCGGCAAGGGGCCGGCTCCCGTAAAAAAGGACGGGAAATGGGGCTATATCGATACGACCGGCAAGCTTGTGATTCCCTGCGAGTGGGATAATGCGGATGCCTTCAATGAAGTTCCTGCCCGCGTGGAAAAGGATGGGAAATATGGTTATATCGATACGACCGGCAGGCTTGTGATTCCCTGTGAATGGGATGATGCGAGTGTTTTCAGTGAGGGGCTTGCTTATGTGGGAAAGAATGGGAAATACGGCTATATCGATACCAGCGGCAAACTCGTAATTCCCTGCGAGTGGGATGACGCAGGCATTTTCGACGAAGGTATTGCTCCCGTGGAAATGGACGGAAAATGGGGCTGCATCGATACCACCGGCAAGACTGTGGTTCCCTGCGGCTATGATGATTTGCTTCATACCAAAACGCATTTCTTCGCACTCAAAAACGGCTGCCTGACGATTTATGACTTGGAGGGCAAGCGGGTATTCTGAGATTTCTGGAGAGTGATTCGGGGGTAAAAAAGGTCGCGCAGGCGGCCTTTTTTGTGTGGGTTGGCTTTTGGGTTTTTGCATGGGAAGCGGGGCAAAATTGCGGCGGACGGTTGAATGGGGCGGCGTTTCGTGGTATGATAAAATAGAGAAAATGGACGCGGGAGGCGAAAACCATGGCGTATGACGTGTATCAGTCGGCGGCGCTGGTTCTTCGCTACGCGTTTGCGGGCGCGGGGCTGTTTATCGCCGGGCGGTGCGCATACATGTGTATGCGCGACGGCAGGCAGGCGCGCTTTTTGCGCGCGCAGGCGGGCGAGACCGGCGCGGTGGCGAAGCTGAGCGTATACACGCACGGCGGCGCGCCCGTCGTGAAGCCGCTGAACCGGGAGGGCGTGGTCGGCGCCGGCCGCGGAAGCGACGTGCGCGTGCCGCGCGCGGGGCTGGAACGGCGGCATTTTGCCTATGAGATGGTGAACGGTCAGCTGCGCGTTACGCCCATCGGCGGGGCAGATCTGTTCGACGGCGACCAGAAGCCGGCGCGCGCGCTGTCCGTCCCGCCGGGCGGGTGCTTCTACGCGGGTGACGCGAAGCTGGAATATCGGCTGATACGCCAGACCGCCGAACCGATAAGCGCGG
>ENA-UOJG01000877-UOJG01000877.1-human-gut-metagenome-genome-assembly--contig:-C47-NODE-877-length-36598-cov-20.837808_pt1 | contig 36598 bp, 50 predicted proteins | sample MGYA00242340_ERZ723887 | MGnify/ENA metagenome assembly ERZ723887 | reverse complement strand
ACACGCCTAGAAAATCAACTGAAAGGACGGTTGCCAACTATCACTTGACACATACCTAGAGAGATAAAAAATATTTGACAAATTATTATGATAGATAACTACTTTTTTAAGTAGTTTTTTTGTTTTTTTACAGTAAATGAAGGTGGAAATATTGAGGAAAATTGAGAACAATAAAAAATATATTTCAGGTAATAAAACACTAATTAAAGAGTGGAATTTTAAAAAAAATATTGGAGTTAATCCTGTTGTTACGCTTGAAAATAGTGATACAAAAGTATGGTGGGAGTGCTTTAGAGGACACGAATGGGAAGATACAGTAAAAAACAGAGTTGATGGAGCTAAATGTCCTGGTTGTAATGGAAAAAAAGTAGTAGAAGGATTAAACGATTTAAAAACTATGCGACCACAATTAGCATTAGAATGGAATCAAGAAAAAAATGGAGATTTAATACCTGAAAAAGTTACTTGTGGAAGTAATATAAAAGTATGGTGGAAATGCAAAGAAGGACACGAATGGGAAGCTGTTATTGCAAGTAGAAGCTCTGGCGTTGGTTGTCCTTATTGTGCGAGTAGAAAAATAGACAAAGGCTTTAATGATCTTGAAAGCAAATGCCCTGATGTAGCGAAAGAATGGAATATAGAAAAAAATAAAGAATTAAAACCATCTATGGTTACAGCTAGCTCTAATAAAAAAGTGTGGTGGAAATGTGATAAGGGACACGAATGGGAAGCTGTAATTTGTGCTAGAACAAGAGGAAATGGCTGTCCGTATTGTAGTGGAAAAAGAGCTGTAGTTGGTGTAAACGATTTAAAATCTAAATGTCCTGATTTAGCAAAACAATGGGACATTGAAAAAAATGGAGGAGTAACACCAGATCAAGTAACATTTCAAAGCCATAAAAAAGTATGGTGGAAGTGCGATAAAGGACACAGTTATGCAAGTGCAATTTCAGGTAGAGTAAAAGGAAATGGTTGCCCTGTGTGTGCCAATAAACTAATTGTAAAAGGAATTAATGATTTAGCAACTACTAATCCAATATTAGCAAGTGAATGGAATTATGAAAAGAATGGAGAACTAACTCCGTATAATGTGGGAAGTGGCTCTAATAAAAGAGTGTGGTGGAAATGCAAAGAAGGACACGAATTTGAAGGCGTTATAAATTCAAGAAATTACAAAAAATCAGGCTGTCCTATTTGTTCAAAGAGAAAAATAATTCCTGGATATAATGACTTAAAAACATTAAATCCTAAATTAGCTTCAGAATGGAATTTTAAAAGAAATAAAGGCTTAAAGCCTAATAAAGTAGCTCCTGGCTCAAATAAAATTGTATGGTGGAAGTGTAAAAAAGACCACGAATGGTTGTGTTCGATAAATGAAAGAAATAGAGGTCATAATTGTCCTATATGTCAAGGAAAAAAAGTCAAAGAAATTAATAAAATATGAATAAGAGGATTAAAAAATGAAAGAGAAAAAGAAAACTATAAGATGTTTAGATAAACTAGGAAGAATCGTAATACCAAAAGAAATAAGAGGTAAATTTGAAATTTTAGAAGAAGATCCAATGGAGATATTTGTAGACAGAAATTCTATTATCTTAAGAAAGTATGAAGTAAATTGTGCCTTTTGTAGTAATACCAAAGGACTAATTGAATATAAAAATAAGCTAATATGTTCTGAATGTAAAGAAAAAATTGGCAATTTAATAAGCAAGTAAGTTGTTTAAAATTGTTAAATATGGTATAATTCGGGGAGAATATAGAAAAACATCAAAAGGAGAGTATTATGGAACAGTATTATTGGTTTATTTTAGGAACTATATTTGGACTTGCAATTGCTGTTTATTTTTTCGTAAGTAGAGAAGAAAAAATAGAGAAGTCTATAAAATTAAATCAAAAAGTATTTTCAACTAAAAAGCTTGATAATGCAATGGAAGCAGTAGTAGATAGAATTAAATTTAAAATTGATGAACAAAAAAGAGAGCTAACTGAAGAAGAAAAAGATGAAATTATTAGGCAATGTTGTAAAGAAAAATATAATCTGCAATAAAAAGAAAATAGTTTTTATAATATTAAAGAAAGAGAGGAAAAACTATGGATTTAGCGAGAATTAGAAAAATTGTAAATGAAAATAAAGATGAATTAAGATATTCATATATATATGATATTTTAGTAAATGAAGAAAATTTACCACAGGAAATAGTTGATGATGATTTAAAGATGAGATACCTAATTAATCTAGTTGAAAATACTTATTTAAACTCTGAAAAGCCATTTGATTTAGCCTTTATTTGTGGTGTAGCAAAAGATTATTCAGAAGAGCTGATTTCAAATAAATTAGATTTGGATTTTGAAACATTATGCGAAGAATCACTTATAGAAACATATAGATAAGTATATATTTTATGAGAATAATTACAAATGCAAATAGTAAGTTATCGCTGAGATTAAAAATTATTGTGGGGAGATGTATCGTATGAAAAAGAAAATAGGTATTAGTATAGGAATATTGGTAATTGTACTTATAGTTGCAGGGATTATTACAAATTATTCAGATAGTGCTAGAGTAACAACAGGACACGAGCCAAAGTGTTGCATAAAGGTAGTTAGCAATGATGGAAGTAAAGTAACTTATTGGGGATTAGGTTATAAAGTAGTTCGTTATGTTGGAGTATCTCCAAACGAGCCTTATGAAAGCAATATTGGTGTAAAAATGGGAAATTGGTTTATGAAATATGAATTACCAAAAGCTGATATTATTGAAATTGAATATGAAGGACAAACAATTACTATTACAGATATAAAAGATATAGGAATTATAGAAAATATATTATTAAATTCAAAATATAATGGAGAAATATGCAATGGAATAAATACTCACAAGATAATATTAAATAAGGATATTTATTATATTAAAGAATCTTGCAAAGAAATACAAAAAGGAGATAAACAAGCGACAATTTCAACAGAAGATTTAGAAACAATCAATAATATTATTTCTCAAAATAAAACTAATGAAATAAATAGTATAGTAGAAAGCTATACTTTTACAAAAACATATAATGTAGTAAATGTAGCTGACAGTAATGATGAAAATTACTTATACTTAACAATTAGGAAATTTCAAGATGAAGAAGTAAAAACGGTCAAAGTACAAAGAAGTTTAGCAAATACTGTTGAAAAAGAAAATAATTATGAGTTTACTTTTCAATATACAAATAATATCGCTGAAGATAACATAGAATCAATATTTGCAAATACTATGCTTATTGCAATAAAGAAAACAGATAAACAAGGATTAGAGCAAGTTCAAGATTCAATTAGATAATCATCTCGAAAAATTACAATATATAGAATAGATTGGAGAAAATAGTAAAAATATTTTTATTACTGATTTTAATAATTATACTTGTAACAAAGAAAGGTTTGAAATATAATCTTTCTTTTTTAAAATATTACACGAACAATTGTTTACAAATAAAATTAAATGTGTTATAATCATAAAAGAACTATTGTTCGGAGGTGGGATTTTATGCAAAAAGTATATTTAGTTATAGATTTGAAAACTTTTTATGCGTCTGTAGAATGTGTAGAAAGAGGGTTAAATCCTTTTAATACAAATCTTGTAGTTGCAGATCCATCTCGTGGAAAAGGGGCAATATGCTTAGCGATAACTCCTGCAATGAAAATGTTAGGGATAAAAAATAGATGTAGAATATATGAAATACCACCAAATATAAAATATATTATTGCACTTCCTTGTATGAATAAATATATTGAATATTCTGCAAATATTTATGCTATTTATTTGAAATATGTTGCTAAAGAGGATATACACGTTTACTCAATTGATGAAGCTTTTTTAGATGTTACACAATATTTAAAACTTTATAATATGAAATCTATTGATTTAGCAAAAACAATTATGAAGGATATTTATGATACTTATGGAATTACAGCAACTTGTGGAATAGGAACGAATATGTATTTAGCAAAAGTTGCATTAGATATAATGTCAAAACATTCTCCCACAAATATTGGTTGGCTTAATGAAGAAAAGTATAAAAAAGAATTATGGCATTATAGACCACTATCAGATTTTTGGCAAATTGGTAAAGGGATAGAAAGCAGATTAGATAAAAAAAGAATATTTGATATGTATGATATTGCTCATACTGATCCTAAAATATTATTTAAAGAATTTGGCATAAATGCTCAATTTTTAATTGATCATTCAAATGGTTACGAACCTTGTACTATTGCAGATATAAAGGAATATAAACCTAAAACTAATTCAATTTCTAATAGTCAAGTATTATTTAAGGACTATAATTTTGATAAGGCAGAATTAGTTTTAAAAGAAATGGTTGAATTATTATCACAACAATTAATAGAAAAAGATTTAGAAACTGATTGTATAAGTTTGTATATTGGATATTCTAAGGACTTTGAAAAACATTCTGGAGGTTCAAGAAGATTACATTCATTTACTAATTTATATACAAAATTAGTTTATGAATTTAAAAAATTATATGAAGAAACAACAGATAGAAATACTCCTATTAGAAGGATAGGAATATCATTTGAAAGACTTCAAAAAGTGGATTCAGAACAATTAAATTTATTTGAAGATATAGAAAGTAAAACCAAAGAAAGAAGATTAGAAAAATCAATTATTGAAATAAAATCAAAGATGGGAAAAAATTCGATTATTAGAGGAATGAATTTAGAAGAAGGAGCAACAACAATAATAAGAAATAAATTGATTGGAGGACACAATGGCTATTAGTAGAGCAGATAGAGCTAGACAATTTCTTCCCTTTGACGCATTAAAAGGACTTAATGAAGCATTAAGAAATAAAGAAATTGAATATGAAGATAGAAAGGAATTATCAGAAGAGGAAGAAGAGAAAATATCTAGCATATTATTTAGTTTAGAATCAGGTAATATAATAAGAATTAAATATTATTATAATAGACAATATATTTCATTTGAAGGCACGATAAAAAAAATTAATCCTATAAAAAAGCATATATTATTTATTGATGATAATACAATTCAATTTAATGATATTATTGAAATTGAAAAATTATAAAAGCAAACTTGACATAAGAGGTAATATGATGTAAAATATACTTAAGAAAGGTTTTATTATTTATCACGGAAACAAGGAAGTCTTAGGAATGGCAAAATAAAAATAGAAAGGAAAGTGATGAATGATGAAACGTTTTTTAGTTTTAATATTAGGAATTATTTTAAGTACAGGAGTAGTTGGAGGAGTTGGATTCGTAAATACCAAAGAAAAAAATAATACAGTAAATGTAGATTTTGAAAATGTTATTGAGGAAGTTAAAGAAAAAGATGACGAATCAATTAATGTAGTTATTGAAAGTGAAGTTGAAGAAATCAAAGAGCCGGAAGAAGTAAATGAAGTTGAAAAAGATGAAATTATTATTGAAGATAGTACGCCAGAAGTAAAACAAGAAAAGAAACAAACAGAAACTTCTAATAAACAAACGTCAAATACATCTAACAAAGTTACTGTAACAAATAATAATTCTCAATCTACAACAGAAGTTGAAAATACACCACAGCCAGAACCAGTACAAACAGAACAGCCTAAAGTAGAAGAACCAAAGAAAGAAGAAAGCAAGCCAGTTGAGAATAAGCCAATAGAAACGCCAAAGCCAACAGCACCAGTTAGAGAATTTAAGGTAAATCAAAATTATATAAATAAATTAAGAAGCACTATAACAACAGAAGTAACAAATAATTTAGAACAACTAAATAAATATGGAATAACAGATAGTAGTCAATATCAAATAATTGTAGATTCAAGTATTTGTACTTGTTATGGTGGAAATAGAAATGGTTGGACCTATGAAAATGTAAGTGCATATAATACTTTTAAATCAAGTATATTAAAAGGAACAAATATGAAGATATATGCAGTAGATGAATATTATAATGGAGAATATATCCAAACACTATGTTATTACGGACATTAATAGAAAAATTAACATAAATATTTGCAAAAACATTGCAAAATCCTGCAGTATACATTCAAAAATTCAAGTGCTAGAATATTAGTATGAAAAATTGTAGCGAGTAAAGAAGCTATTCAGAAAGAGCAGTCTGAATAACTTCTTTTTTTGTTCGGTTTTTACATTAAAAGGAGGAATTTTTGATGAAAACAACTAAAGCAAAAATGGGTATTGTAATGATAATTTTACTGTTATTATCATCATATTTAACACCATTTATTAATGTAGTAAATGCGTATAGTGTAAGTAACGCATATATTTATTCAGTTAAAGATCCAGAATACCATTTACAGTATTGGAATGAAAGTAAAAATGCTTGGTATTATATTATAACAACGTATGTTGGATATACTGGAGAAGATGGAAAATTTTATCCTGCATATTGTCTAAATTCAGATAGACACGGTGTAGGAGAAGAAGCACCTTATACAGTAACAGTAACAGAAGCTATCCAAAATCCAGAAGTATGGAGAGTTTTATTTAATGGATTTCCTTATAAATCTCCTGGCGAAATGGGAGTAGAAAACGATTATGACGCTTTCTGTGCAACTAAACAAGCAGTTTATTCAGTTCTTTATGGATTTGATCCTGCTTCAAGATATAGAGGTGGAGATGAAAGAGGTACAAAAATTGCAAATGCAATAGTAAATCTAGTTAATTATGCTAGAAATAATCCAGGACATAACTATGCTTCGCCACAAGTATCAATCAATAAAGTTGGAAGTCTAACAAAAGAAGGAGAATACTATTCACAAACTTATAGTGTAAGCTCAAATGTTCCTTTAAGGGATTACTATGTATATCAAATTTCTGGACTACCTTCTGGAAGTTATTTTGCTAGCACAAATGGAAGTCAAAAGACAACATTTTCAGCAGGCGAGAATTTTAAAGTGTATATACCACAAAAAAGTATAGTATCAAATATTCAAGCTTATATTGGTGTAGATGGAAGTTGTAAATCATATCCTGCTCTATATGGTAAAGCTCCAAACAATTCAGTACAAAATTATGCCTTAACACTAGATCCATTTGAAAATGGAAGTGCTGATACAGAATTAGGTATTGCTCCAACAGGAGAAGTAACAATTGAAAAAACAAGTGCAACAGATAATATTTGGAATGGAACATTATCAGGTTCATTAATACCTAATGCTAAGTATAATTTATACAATGCTAATATGAATTTGATTAATACTTATACAACCAATAGCGAAGGAAAAATCCATATAACAGGACTTTCTCTTGGAACATACTATGTAAAAGAAACAACACCAGTACCACAATATACAACTTTAAATGATTCAACTTATTCTTTTAAATTAGATTTTATGGACGATAGTGAAACATTAAAGGTTAAAAATACACCAGTTTCAGGTGGTTATTTTTCAGCAGTAAAAGTTTCTGAAAGAAATAATGTATGGACTGGAGTAAAAAAAGGTCAAGGAGTTTCAGGAGCTAAATATGGAATTTATGACACAAATGGAAATATTGTAAAATCTTATGAAACAGGTAAAGAATTAATAGCTGTTTCAAAAGAAGATGGAACAATATTTGACAATGAAAAGCTTCAACTTGGAGATTACTATTTACAGGAAATTGAAGCACCTGAACATTCAAAAAAGAATGATAAAAAATATTATTTTAAAGTTACAGAAAACGGAGGACACGTTTCAGTAACAGCTTCAGATGATGTTGAAGAAGGTGGATATTTTAATATCTACAAAACATCAAATGATGATAACTTATGGACTGCAGAAGTATCAGGAACACCACTAGCAAATGCAACATTCAAAATAGAATATACAAACTTTGAAGAAACAAAAAATTGGACTGTAACAACTAATAAAGATGGAAAAATAGTAGATTCAAATTATTCAACAGACGATTTAGAGTTAAAACTTGGTACATATAGAGTTTATGAAATCAAAGCTCCTAATTATTATGAATTAGATAGTACAGAATACTATTTTAGAATTACAGAAAATGAACAAAAAATCTACTTAGAATTAGATAATACACCAGAGCTAGGTAATAATGTAAAAATTAGAAAAGTTGCTTCTGATAAAAACTATATTACAGGTACAGAAAAAGATCAACCAGTAGAAGGAGCAAAATATGAAGTAAGAACAGACTTTGAAGAAGGAACAGACGTAACAAAAAATAATTTTGCTAACGGAAGATTAGTAGATACACTTGTAACAGATAAAAATGGAAATACTAAAACCATAACTGTTGGAAAGGGTACATATTATATAAAAGAAACATCAGTTCAAGATGGTTGGCAATTAGATGAAAAAATATACAAAATTGAAGTTATAGCAAACGGAATTACACACAAATTAGAATTAAAAGATGAACCAATTCCACAAGGATTCTTAAATATAAATAAAACTGCACTTGAAAAGAATTATTGGACTGGGGACGAGCCTGATACACCATTAGAGGGTGTAAAATTCGAGTTAAGAGATAAAGATGATAATGTTTTATTAGAATTAGTTACAGATAAATATGGAAAATTCTCAAAAGATGTTCAGTTAGACGTTGGCACATACTATCTTTGGGAGGTAGAAGCACCAGAATATTACATTAAAAATGACAAACCAGATGTATTTGAAATTACAGAGAATGGTCAAAAGGTAACAATTGATATTACAAATAAAGTTGAAATTGCAGGATTTATGAATATTGATAAAACAGCACTTGAAAAGAATTACTGGACTGGGGACGAACCTGACACACCATTGGAGGGAGTAAAATTCGAGTTAAGAGATAAAGATGACAATGTATTATTAGAATTAGTTACTGATAAATACGGAAAATTTTCAGAGGACATTATGCTTGAAAAGGGTACATATTATCTTTGGGAAGTAGAAGCACCTGAACATTACATTTTAAGCGATAAACCAGATGTGTTTGAAATTACAGAGAATGGTCAAAAAGTAACAATTGATATAAAAAATGAAGTAGAAGTTGCAGGATTTGTAGATGTTTCTAAAGTTGCTTCAAAGGATAACGAAATTACTGGAGAACAAAAAGATACTTATATTCCAAATGCTACATACAGAGTTGAAAATGTAGATACAGAAGAAGTAGTTGCAGAGCTAACAACAACAGAAGAAGGATATTTAGAAGAAAAATTAATGCTTGGAGCAGGAAATTACAAAATTTACGAAGTGGATTCTCCAAAATATTACTTAATTGATTCTTCAACATATTACTTTACAATTAGCGAAAATGGTCAAGAAGTATGCTTTGATTTTAAAGATAATCCAGTTGAAGTAAAAATAAATGTAGAAAAATCAGGAATAGTACAAGCACAACCTAATGATGAAATTAGATATGATTTTGACGCAGTTGAAAGCTTATCAAATGTTCCATTAGACAACTTTACATTCATTGATAATCTTCCTTATGAAAAAGTTAAACTAACAAAGCTATTTACAGGTATTTATACAGATAAAGTTGAATTTGATGTTTACTATAAAACTAACCTTTCAGAAGATTGGATTTTAATTAAAGAAAACTTAGATTCAACAGTAAATAACTTTATTGATTTTTCTAGTGTAGAACTTAAAGATGACGAAGTAATAACAGATTTCAAAATGGAATTTGGAACAGTACCAGAATACTTTAAGGCAAAAACAACACCATTTATATTTACAAAGGTTAATGGAGATATAAAGCCAGATGATGTATGGACTAACTATGTAAATCTTTCAGGAACATATTTAGATGTAAATGTTAAAGATAAATCAGAGTGGACTACTAAAACATATAAGAAAGAATTAACAATTAAAAAACTTCCACGAACTGGAGAATAAGAGAATAGGCTAGTTTAGTTTAAACAACTATTCTAGCCTTTATATTATTTAAACAAGAATTTAGTAGAATGAGTTTTTATTTAAGTAATATAAAGTAGGAGGTCAATTATGGCAACAACAAAAACTAAAGAAAAAACAAAGAAAAAATCAGCAAAAGAAAAAGTAGAAGAAAACAGAAAAAGAATTGTTGATAAGCTTATTTCAAATATGGAAAAAGGTTATATCTTTTCTGAATGGGCGTGGAATAGAAAAGCATTTTTACCAAGAAATGCAGTAACAGGAACGCAATATCAAGGAATAAATAGACTTAATTTAAGTTTTGAAGCAGTAGAAAGAGGTTATAACGATCCTAGATGGCTAACATTAAAGAAAGCAAATGAAATGGGATATAGTGTAAAACCAGGAGCAAAAGGTGTATTCTGTGAAAAATGGATATGGCAAAGATTAGAAAAAGTAATAAATGAAGAAACTGGAGAAGTTGAAAAAGATGAAGATGGAAATGAAAAAAAGGCTTTAGTAGATTTAAAAAGACCTATTATAAATTATTTTTACTTGTATAATGCAAGTGAAATTGAAGGATTTCCACCTTATATTGAACCAGAAATTAAAAAACAAAGTGATATTTTAGATATAGCAGATTGTTTTATTGTTTCATCAGAATGTCCGATTGAAGAAAAATTTCAAGAAAAAGCTTTTTATAGTCCAATTGAAGACAAAATAACATTACCACCTAGAAAATATTTTAAATCTGATGAAGCTTTTTTAGGAACACTATTACACGAAATGAGCCACAGTACAGGAAACGAAAAAAGATTAAATAGAGATATAAAGAATATATTTGGAACAGAAAAATACGCATTAGAAGAATTAACTGCAGAACTATCTTGCGTATTTTTAGAAGCTGAATTAGATATGGATATAGACTTTACAAGACAAGATCATATAAATTATTTTAATTCCTGGATAAAAGCCCTTAAAGACGATCCTAACGAGTTATACAAGGTATGTAGTAACGCTAGTAAAAGTTGTAATAGATTAATGGAAAACTATGAAAAAGTGATTATATTTGAAAATAAAAAAGAAAAAATTAATGATGAAAATGAATTTGAAGAAATAATATAAAAGGGGTTTTAGAAGGAGTAATTTTTTAGAAAGAAGAATTACACAAATGATAAATAAAGGAATGATGTCAAGCAATTCAAATGAATGGGCGACACCTATAAAATTTTTTGAAGAATTAAATAAAGAGTTTAAATTTACATTAGATCCTTGTGCTACAAAAGATAATGCAAAATGTAAAAAATATTACACAAAAGAAGATGATGGATTAACTAGAAATTGGATAGGAGAAAGGGTTTTTTGCAATCCACCTTATGGAAGAGAAATACATAATTGGGTAAGAAAATGTTATGAAGAGAATAAGCTAAATAATACTTTTATAGTTATGCTTATTCCTGCTAGAACTGATACGAGTTATTTTCACGATTATATATATCATAAACAGGAAATCAGATTTATTAGAGGTAGACTAAAATTTAATGATGGAAAAAATCCTGCTCCATTTCCGAGTATGGTTGTTATATTTAAGTGATTGTTGGAGGTATATTGATGGAAGAAAAAAAGTTAAATACAAAGCTAATAAAAAGTTTAATGGAAAGAAAAAATGATTTTGAAGTTGGAGAAAAAGAAAAATTTGCATACAAGAATGAGTATGGAAATGTTTGGAGTTTAGTTCTAAGAAGAGAAGAAGAACAAGATTCGCCATTTATATTTGCAATAGAAGGAAATAAAGTAGGAACAAACGAAACGTGGAGTAGAAGATATACAAGTATGGAGCAAGCACTTTTACATATAGTAAATGATTTTAATGAAAATGCAAATATAGAAAATAAATATAATGATTTACAAGACTATATTTTTAAAGAAGATCGAGAAAATCCACGAAAATTGGATTATATGATGTTAGATAGATTAAGAACTGATTGTGATTATTTCTTAGGCAATGGAAATGGTTATTTAGGTCATCTGTATTATAAAGATGTAGATAAACACATAGAAGAAATGAAAAAAATATATGAATCATTTACAGATGAAGAAAAGCCTGAATGGATAAGTTTAGAAGACATAGACAACTACAAAGAAAAAATGAATGAAAAACTAAAAGAAATTAACTTTGAAAAACAAGATTATAAATATATTATAAAATGCGATTTAGATTTAAACAATACTATATATATGAACCAATATCTATTAGTAGAAGATGATAAAACACCATCAGATATGGACGTAGATTTAGTAGGAGATTGTTGCTTTAATTGTGATAGTGAAATACTAGATTCAAAAATAGTAGCAAAAGTTTATTCATTAGAAGATGTAAAGGAATTTTGCAAGATGAATAAAATTGAAATCGAAAATAACCTAGATAAAGAAGGGAATTTAATAATAGGAGCTTCAAAAGATATGATTATAGCAAGTGATATGAATAGATATGACAAAGAAATAGAATTAGATTTAAGTAATGAAGAAATTGGAGGAAATAATGACTAGAAGAAAAGTATATTATTTTGATACAAAAACTAAAAAATTATATTCTACACCAGAATTTAATGGAGATAAAAGCAAATTTAATCTTTTCTCAAAAAGAGGAGATAGTTGCGATAAGGATTTTAATGAGATTCTAAAAGAGTTTGAAAATATAAAAACATTAGAAGAATTTAAAAGTGCTTCTGATAAAGCACAAAGTTATTATCATTCTGGATTTGTTGGAACTGAAGTTTTACCAATAGAAGAAGTAAGTGAGATAACGTATAATGATGAAATTTATATGTTAGATGGTAATGGAAATCCTTATTTATATAATCCATCAGAATTAACAAGAAAATATGTTCTTGATATTTGTGATAGAGGAAAGTTTATATGTAAAGACTTAACAATGAATGTAACAAAATTCAAAAATGAAAAAAATAAATATGATGTTTATATGTTGAACATAGAACCAATTAAAAATGTTTATTCTGGACTTGAATTATGCTTAGGAGATTTTAACAATAATGAAAAAAATAGATATTGGGGATATGAGTTTAATAAAAATCTTGATTTACATATTGGAAAACTTGAAAGATGTAGAGAAAATCTAAATAAAGAGCCTTTGAAAGTAGAATTAGTTGATATTTTTAATGATGAATATAAATATTGCTTTAAAGATGAAAAAGGGAATTTATATGGATTTTCAAATGGTGGAGATTGCATATTTTTAACTACTTTAGATAAAAAAGGAGATGTAGAAAATCGCTTATATGATTTTATTGATCCTATCTTATGGGATAAAAATAATATATATTCTATTTATTTAAGTTCTCACGACGAAATAGGATATGAGAAAAAACATTTTGATATTCCAAGAATCGAAATGGCATATAAACTTAATTCATATATGACTATTAAAGAAGATATTTTATCTAGTGAAACAATAAATACTAACTTAAACAATATATATGACGATATTTATAATAAAGAAAGTGTAGAAAAAAATTTTTTCAAAAAATATAAAAATGAAAGTGATATTAAAGAATTAAGAAATGAATACTACGAATTGCTGAATAACGCCATAGGTTTAAATATTGAATTAGAAGAAAGCGTGGAAGAAGAAATATGACAAAAGAAAACATTATGGATTACTCTAAAAAGTTTTTTGAACTTTTATCTGAAAAATTTGAAAATAATATTAGTTATAGATATAAATTGTTATTTGTAAAAAACGAAAAATATAATCAATACTCTGTAAATTTAGCAATTGATACAGATAACAATGGCAACAAAAATAATATAGCATATTTTACATATAAAGATTTTGAAAAATTAGATAGGAAAAAACAATTAGAATATATGGGAAATCTTTATAATGCTGAAATTTTAGGAAAAGAAGAAAATGAATTTACTATAGAAGACGCAGAAAAAGATTTTTTACAGATATGTGATTTTAATTATTTGAGAGATAAGGAAAATACAGAAGAAAAGGAGGAAAATAGCGTATGAAAAAAAGCAATTATAGAAATGGTAATGAAACAATAATAAATTACTACAACAAAATAACTGCAAAATTAGATGAGTATAAATTTGAAGATTTAGATATAGTAAAAACTGAAACATCACTATTTATAAATAATGATATAGAACATTTTGCAATAGAAGTAACTATAACACACAAAGCTCCTGCTGTTGATGTAGAGAAATTTTTTAATATTATGGAGCAAGATATATTACCAGGATATATGGAATCCTTTTATAATACAAAGGATTTTAAAGTAAAACTGTTTGATGAAAGTGGTAAAACACAAGAAATTGTAAAGATTTTTGATAATAAACAAATACAGAATGAAGAAGAAAAAAGTGAGGAAGAAGAAATATGAATGATAAAAATTATAAATATGATGGAACAGATATATTTCCAAATAAAATAAAAACATCAAATGGTTATATTTTAACAAAAGTAAATGATGGACTATATGATAATTCTTTTTTACCAGAATATATGAATGAAAGAGGAGATATAAGTGTTATTCCAGATGTAGAAAAATATAAAATCGTAGAAGAAAATGAATATATGTTTTACGTTTATGATTTTTTGATAGGACAACATATTCTAACAATTGATACAGCAAGAAACAGAACAAGACTGGATCGTTTAAATATTTATGGTCAATGTTATTCTTTTGGAGATAAATGGGAAAAGGTAACAAAAACGACTATTAATAGAGCATTGAGAAGAGATGGATATGTTTTTGATGATTATATTAAAGAACACTTTACTGATAGAGAAAAAAGATTAAAAGATAAAATTTTATTTAAGTCTAATGATTATAATGAGTGTATTAAATTTATAGCAGAATATGGAAAGAAAAATGAATATACAGAAAATATTGATTATACTAATTATTTTAGAAAATATTTAGATATTCCAGAAAATAAGATTGGAAATATTTTAGAAGATGGTACAGTAGAAAAAGAATATTTTCAAGAAGGACATATATATAAGAATATTTGCAATTTTTATAGACAAGATGGAATTTGCTATATAGCAGAAGGACAAGCAGATAAACTAGATAAAAATAGTAAACCAGGAGATGACTATGAAACCTATCAAACTATATATGAAAAAGTAAAAGAAGCTTATGATAAAGCTAAAATAGATGAAAAAAAGTATGCACTTAAAGATTTTGTAGAAACAATATTTAATGATTTGAACTGGCAATCAGTTGAAGCATTAATAACTGATTCTATTGACGCATTAGATAATGAATATTTTTTAGATGAAGAAGAAACTGAAACTTTGTAATATGGAGGAACTTATGAAAAAGAAAAATTTAAAAGAAAGAATACAAGATTGCTTATTAGCATTAGATTTTGATACAGATAGAATGAGTTCAGGAGGAAATCAAGCATATAGAGAATTAAAAAATATAGTTATTGATTTATATGAAGATAATAGAAAAATGACACAACGATTAAAAATATACGAATTAGATAAACAACAGACAGAGGAGGAAAAGCAAATATGAGTTATGAAATAGTAAAAAGTATTGTAATAAAGCAAGACAAAGTATATTCAAGAATGGAAAGTAACAATGTATATCCAAAAAGTTTTATTAGTGAAGAAAATCCAGGATTAACCAAAATACTTAATGAAGATGGAAAAGCAGAATTATTAGTAAAATTAGTTGAAGGTGGACTAGACGGATATTTAAGATTTCAAAAGAATGGAAACAAATTAGTCAAAGAATTAGAAGTAATTACAAACAATTTGTGGGAAGATGAAAAATGTAAAAAATTAAAAAGTAATGTCTATTCATTAGAATATAAACTTTGGGACTTTAAAGAAGAAAACAAAGAAAAGAAAGAATTAAAATTAGAATATGATAATCTAAATAATCAACTACATAACTATGTTGGTATGAAAGTAAGAGAGTTCTTTAATCCTAAATTAATTATTCCATATTCAATAAAACGAGAATTAGATAATGTACTTGAAATGTATGAAGAAAATATGGAAAATGATGATCAGGATATATTTTCTGGAACAGAAGATAGTTATGCAAAAGAGATGTTAAGTCAGGATTTATTTGATGTTTTAAGCAGAAAAAATGTAGAACAAATAATGTCATTAAATAATAATATGTATACATTATTAAATATAGATTTTAGAAATAAAAGTTATGATGAAATAGTTGAGCAAATAACTGATAAATTATATGAAAAATTTATGGATAACTTAAATAATCTTAATGAAATAATTGAAGTAAAACAGCAAGAAAAAGAAGAGATGAGAGAAGCTATAACGATATAATAGGTGGTGTTTAAATGAGATATAATATTATAGAAAATATAGAATTAGAAGATGGTAGAGCTATTGTTGATATAATTAGAAAAAATGAAAATCAAAAATGTTCTATAGACAGACAAGATATGACTGAATTATTGCAAGCGAATGGAGAAATAGGGATTTATATGTTGATAATTAAAGAAGCATTAACTGGTGCTGTTACATTTTCAGATAATGAAAATATAATAGTTAAAAAGTTAAAGAATATTAGTGATAATTTACTGATAGATGAAAAATATAAAGAAAAAAGAGAGAAAATCAACCAAATATTAAGAAACATTTTCAATTACCAAGATAATAAAGAAATGAGGACGAAGTACGAAAAACAACTTGATAGAGAATATGATAATTTGAATAATTATATTTCATTTAATGTGATGTGTGAATTTGAAGATGAATATAGGCAAAAAGATATTGAAAATGAGGAAGAAAATATATTACAATAACCAACAGCGAGCATAGTCGGCTAACAGATTATTAAAAAATTTGTCGAAAAATAATATACTGTTACTAAATATAAGGAAGGTTGGTATTATGGAAGTAACAGTAAATTATGAAAATGTAGGTAACAAAATACGAGAGAGAAGGAACTTTTTAAAAGTAACGCAGGAGAATTTAGCAAATGACATAAATGTATCAGCTTCTTTTATATCTGACATTGAAAATGGTAGAAGAAAAATGAGTTTAGAAACAATGATAAAAATATCAATTGCTTTAAAAACAAGTTTAGATTATTTTGTACTAGACAATGTCAAAGATGTTAAGCTTAAAAACAATATAAAATATGATGAATTAAAAAACATATTAGAAACTGTAGATGAAAAGAAAGAATCTGTATTTTTAGACTTTGCAATTAATTCAGCTAAGTTCTTATCAAATAAAGGAAGATAAATATACATAAAACTTTGCAAAAACATTGCAAAATCCTGCAGTATACATTAAGTTTTTTAGATGTTAAAATGTTATTATCAATAAATGGAGAAAGGGAAATAAAAATCCTTTTCTCTATTTTTTTATCAAAATTTTAGGAGGTAAAAATTATGAGTATTAAAGTAAAATCATTAGGCTTAGTAAAAAATGAGGAGATAGAGATTAAAGCAGTTGCTTCATTAGAAGTAGATGGAATGAAAATTGATGGAATTAGAGTAAATGAAAGTGAAAATGGTAATTTGTATTTACAATTTCCAGATAGAAAATTCAAAAAGAAATCAACAGACGAACTAATTACAACTAGATTAATGTATGCAGATAATGAAGTATTTAAAAAGATTAGCGATACGCTATTTCAAGCATATAAAGACAAAAAAGAAAAAGGAGAATTTGAAGCACCAGATATTGAAGTAGAAAAATCAGGTGTAACTGTAACACAAGCTAATCCGTTAAAAGATCAATCTAAGAAAACAAAAGCAATGGTAAGTCTTGAAGCAAATGGAATCCATTTAAAAGATATAAGACTAAATGAAAGTAATGAAGGTAAATTATATTTACAATTTCCAAATAGAAAAACTAAAGATGAAGAATACAAGGATATGTTCTATCCTACAAAAGCAGAATTAAGAGAACAATTAACAGAACAGGCTGTGAGTTTATATCAAGAAAAATTACTTGCAAAAGAATTTGATGAATCAGCAAAAGAAGAAATTGACGAAGGAGAAAGAGAATAATGACTAATTCGATAAAATTAAATAAAGATGTAAAAAAATACTTAAAAAAACTTTATATAAAAGGCAATTTTAGTGATGTAAAAATAAAGGATAAAGAGAGTGATAGCTTAAGTTGGAATAACTTAAGCATTACCTTTAAATTTAAAAATGGTGTTTTATTAAATTTCTGGTTAAAAGGTAATAATTTGAAATATACAATTTTTAGCGTCTTAGAACCAATTTCAGCTTGCAAAGAATGTGAAATGTATAACTTAAAAGCAACAGAATTAAATAGCGTAGATATAGCCCATATATATTCAAATATAATTGAAAAAATAAATAAACTTTATGAATATTCAAAAAATGCAATAGACTGTACTTCAATTAATTTTAGAAATCCAGAAAGTATTATTGAGGAAAGCTAAAAATGGAAGATGAAATAAATATTACAGTACAAATATTTCCTAAAGAAAAAGAAATATATATTGCAGAAGAATCATCATCAGGAGCAAGCTATAACTTTAATAATATACAAGAACTAGCTGAAAAAATACATTTTTATTTAGAAAACTATTATAAAGAAGCTATTGAAGGTACAAAAGAGGAGATAGATAGATGAACAATTTTGATATTAATAAAATACCTAAAAAAATATTAGATAATTATAATATTTCAACATTTAACAATCCAAGTGAAGCTTTTAATTTCTTATTTGATGAAGATTTTACAAAAGAGGATATTATTTCAATGCTATCAGATGAAATGAAAGATGAGCTAGTAAAACAAAATGAAAACATTAGAAAATATAATAACAAATATTATTATTGCTCTGAAATGGATTCATTGGAATATGATGTCGAAGAGTTTGAAAAAAGTAATAATATAAATCAGCCTACAAATGATAGAGTATTATTTTTCACTAAAATTATATGGGAAGAGCCTAGAATAGATAATTCTATTCATAATGGAGAAATGGTTGAAATACTTGATATAAAAAGAGGGAAAGACAAATTTAATGATAGATATACAATTAAATTTAATGATGGAACAATTGCAGATGGTGTTTTACTTTGTGAATTAGATTTTGATCATTATATTCCAGGAGATAGAATTTATGAAGATGAAGAGGAGCAAGAGCTATGAAAAAAATAGATAAAGAGAAACATCTCAGCTTTACTAAATTGGATATAGATATTATGTACGCATATATCCATAAAGATGGTAATAAATATGATGGATTAGCATATTTATATTCGGTTTGCGATAATGATAAAGAACTAAACAGATATATAATGACAAAAATTAATTATGATACAGTTTCAAATTCATTAGATAGTGAAAAGTTTTATGCAATGATGATAATTGCAATGAATAATTTTGAAAAAAAGTATAGGGTATTATTAGGTAATTGTACTATGTTTACTGTCAATAACAAAGCTCTTGAATTAGCCGAACAAGTTATGAAGAAATATCCTGAATATAACTATGATGATAAAACAAAAATGTTTGATTTGGAAATAGACAAGGATAAAATTGAAAAGATGTTATTTAAGAGTATTGCAAAAAATATAATTGATGAAAAATCAAAAAAAGTATTTTATCAATTTGGATTACCTATAACTACTGATAATGAAAATTTAATTTTTATTCAAAGAGAATTAGGAGAGTTAGGTGTTTCTATTTATCAAAAATATTATGAGTGGTATAGAGAAAATGGTTTATGCGATTATACTGATTATATAGATTCATTTATTTATGGAAATTTAAAAGAAATAAATGGATATTTAGATGAGATTATTGCATTTACAGAAAAAAGTAAAGAAATGACTAATGATATTAAATTATTAGTTATTGAAGGAATTAATGAATATAAAGAAAAATTATTAGAATATGAAAAAACAAAAGATGAGCAAGAAGTATAGAGGTGTAAATATGTTAGATAATTCAAAAGATAAAGATATGATAATTATAGATTCAAGTAAAAGCATTAAAGAAAAAGAAGTATGGTTTGAAGATGGGATTTTAGTAGAAAATGGTGTTATTAATGCCCTTTTAACTATGGACGCAGGACAGGTTGAAAAAAATTTTGGACTAAAAGAATTAAATTATGATGAAGATTACTATGATGTATATTTAGACTACAATCCTAAAACAGATAATTGCGAGATAAATATTGTAGCTGTTTTAGATGATGATAGAAAATATTATAAATATTTACCAAAACCAGAAGAAAAAGAAATGCTAAAAAATTGCTTAGAAGAGTATATAAAATCGTATGAGAAAAAAAGTATAGAAGATATGATGGAGGAAGCAGAAGAGTGGGAACAGGAATGATAGATAATCAAAGATTTAGTGGAATCAATATTCAAATATTAAAAGTATGTAATTATAATTTAGATGAAATAGATAGTTTTATAGAACAATTTAAAGATTTCAGAAATGAAATAAAACAAAAAGATATATTGAGTAAATATGAAAAAATAACCAATACACAAACATTAATAAATGAACTGAATAAACTTAATGAATATGACTTAGATACACTTGAAAACATTGCTTATAGAATTGAAATGGATAACAGATATTATAACTCTGCTTTAAGAGATTGCTTATTGGAAGACATAGAAACAATAAAATTTAATAATCTTGAAAAAACATCAAAATTTAACGTGATTTTGGACGAATTAATTCAACAAGTAGAAGATATTGCAATTGATTATGCTATAAAACCAGAAGAAAAAGAAGAAATTGAACAATAAGGAGATACAAATGAATAAAAAAGATGAATTTAATAATTGGTTAGATAAGTTTATAGAGGAAAAAGGGATTAGTTTAGAGGAAACTTTTTCATTAGAAGTTGATGGAGTAGGACATTTATTTGATTATGAAAATATATTAGATCAAATAAAAACAGCAACAGATAAAGAGAAGAATGGAATTAAAACAATGCTTATAAAACTCGATTATGAAAATAGAGATATAAAAGCATATTTAAGACATTTAGCTGTTTCAATAGCAAAACTTTTAAATGCGAAGGTGTTAGGGATAGAAAGTGAAGATGTTAGAGATAAAATTGACAGAATGAAAGCAAAAGAAGATTTAATAAAGTTAGATTTAATATGCAAAAAAATATTAGATATTGATTTTAAAAATAAAAAAACTAATGATATTAAAGACAAAATAATTAGTAGTGTAAATGATAAAGCATTTGACTTAATTAAAGAATATCAAATATCTAGTGATGAATATTTGGAATTACTTGAACAAAATAAAGATTATAAAAGATTAGAAGAACGAAAACAAAGAATGGCTGATGATAGATATAATATGATTTGGGATAGTTGTTCGCCAAAAGAAATAGCCGATATTTTGAGAGGTCATTATGATTATTCAGATCAAGAAATTATAGATGAATTTGAAGATGAAGAAACAAAAGAAGATATAAAAAAATATTTAGAAGAATTAAAAGAAATTGAAGAAGCTTCTAAAAATGTAGTTTTAGATAACGGATATACATTTGTATTTGAAAATGAGTATTGTTTTTCTAAATTAAAATCTTTATATGAAGATAATCAAAGACTTTCAAGAAGACCAGATGGAAGAGAATTTGCGACAATAACCAATTCAGATGTAACTAAAGAAGCATTTTTAGTTAATTATGGAGAAGATATAGAAATTGTATACAATTTTTATAATAAATCTTCAAAAGAAATGGAAAGCTACGAAAATGAACTATTTGATATGAGTAATATTAATTCAAAAGAAGAATTAATAGAAAAAATGAAAGAGAAACTAGAACATTTTGAAGAAAAGTATAATAAGTTAGAACAAGATGAAGAAAATATGGAAATTCAATGAATAGGAGAATTATATGAGTTCTGATTACATTAGAAAGTTAAAAATAGATAGAGAAAACAATATAATGACTGCAGAGATTGCAGATATGAGATGTAAACCTATAACTTACAGAAAAGTAGAATTATATAAAGGAATAGATAACTTTGATGAAAAATATGGGGAATTAATATATGCGTTGATGACTGGATTATATCACTTTTCAGATAATTCTCACGAACTTGTTAAACTAGGAAATGGAGAAAAAACTCTTTATGAAATACAAAATTATTCTGATGATTGTAGAGCTTTGGGCGTTTTAAAAGCATATCAAAAATATGAAAATAAAATAGCTCAAATACTAAAAGAAGGAATCGAAGGGAGAAAACTTGAAGTAGTTCCTTCAGAATTAGAATTACATTATACAATGGAAACACTTCCTAATAAAACCTTTAAAGATGTTAGTAAAATATTTTATACATTGGAAACAATTACAGAAAATAAAAATCTAACAGTTAAAGAAAAAAAATCTAGTTATTCAGAATTATTAAATAAACTATTAGATGAAAAAGATAAAGAAAAGCCAATATTTACTCTATATAGGAATGAAAATCCTAATGTAATTGTTTCAGTATATCCATCATTAGAAGCTAATACATATAAAGATGATGTTTTTTTATCATATTACTTTGATATAAAAAATATTGAAACAAACTATGAAAAAATATATGCACATAATGGAATGATGATAAGTTACTTATTAGATGATGAAACAAGAACTAAACAAGCATTGCAAGGAATGGAACAGCAATTTATAGAAGATGAAAAAACAGAAATAGATAAATTACAAGAAGAAACAGAAGATTTAGGAGAGCAAGGATAAATGAATATACAATTAAAATTAGGGGATTGCATAAAATTAATGAATGATATTGAAGATAATTCAATTGATTTAATTTTATGCGATTTGCCTTTTCAGAAGACAAAAAATAAGTGGGATAAGATAATACCTTTTGAAGAATTGTGGAAGCAATATAATCGAATAATAAAGGAAAATGGAGCTATTATTTTATTCGGTCAAGGTAATTTCTATATTGACTTAGTAAATAGCAACAGAAGTCAATTTCGTTATGATTTAGTATGGGATAAACAGCTCACTACTGGATTTTTAAATAGTAATAGACAACCATTGCGAAGACACGAGCAAATTGCAGTATTTTATAAAAAACAACCTACATATAATCCAATATTTACACAAGGACAGCCATTACACGGAAAAGGTAATAAATATAAAACATCTAGTATAAAGAACCATAATTACGGAGATTTTAAAATTTTAGAAGATTATAGAAAAGGAAATACAAATAAATATCCTACATCAATAATATCTATTCAAAAAGTACACCCTTCTAAAACAATACACCCTACAGAAAAACCATTAGAATTAATGCAGTATTTAATTAAAACATATACTAATCCAGGAGAAAAAGTCTTAGATAATTGTATGGGATCAGGAACAGTTGGTATAGCTTGTGTAAATTGTAAAAGAAGTTTTATAGGAATAGAAATAAGCAAGGATTATTATGACATTGCAACAGCTAGAATTTATAAAAAATTGTTTATAAAGGAGAATTTTACAAATGATAAAAATAATTGAAAAAGAACCATATAAGAACTTTGATAATTGGAACAATAGAGAATGTTTAATGTATCCTACTATGATGATTAAAGATGGAAAAGAACATTTTATTTTTAATAGAAGAGAACCAGACGCAGAATATCAAGAAAAAGAGAATCAAAAAAGAATAGAGATATTAAAAAGAACAGATGGAAAATACACAATGTTTTATGGACAATATGAAAATCCATTTGAAATGCTTAGAGAAATTATAAAAGAAAAAGATTTAATAATAACAAATAGTCAGGATATTTTTGATAGAAGAATGACGAATGAAGAATCTATTGACTTTCACGGAAATAGAGAAAATTATTCATCTGCTTTTATGTATCGAATATATGATAAAAAATTAGAAAATGCTTTAAAAGAAATTGTTGAATATATTAATAAAAAAGAGTGGGAAATAGCTGAAGGTGTATTAATAGAAAATGAGAAACCATTTAAGAATTTCAATACTAAAAAAGATATAACACAAGGATTAGACTATAATGAGTTTATGAAGCTTGTAGATAGTAAAGTTGAAAGTGTTAAAGATTGCTTAAATTATGAAATATTTAAAGCAGATATTGAAGTATTAAAAAATGCAAATACTGGTTGTGGACTTTCAGCAATAACTTCAAATAATTGGTTAAAAGATATATGTAATTTAAGTGAAATTGAACTAAGAACCTATGTAGATAATTATAAACCAGGATTATTAAATCCATATAATGATAAAGAAGAGGAGGAATTAGAAACATAAGAAAGAGGTGGTATTATGGACGAAGAAGACAAAAGAAACAAAGAATTTCTAATTGTAGGACAAGCCTTTTTACATACTGGAATATCAAAAATTGAAGATTTAATACAAAATTATATTAATGCGTCTGAACAATACCACGATTCTTATTCCGTAGCTTTATTAAATAAAATCAAGGAAGATATTGAACTTTATAGAAAGAATGAAAATCAAGAGATAAATGAAGTATTAAAAGAAAAAGAACCATCAATTTATGTATATTCAGGTAAAATCATTAAAGTATATGATAAATCTTCTCAATGTGGTTTTTGTGTAAAAAAAGATTATATAAATGACAAATTATCAGAAATACAGGGATTTTGTTTAGATTTTAATAATAGCCAGATTATAGATATTGATGAAGAACAATGCAAGCAAGTTGAAGAAATTTATTGTGAAAATGATAATGAATTATATCAAATAGCAATTAAAGAATTTAATAGTAGAGATTATGGAAAATTACTCTATGAAAATATTAGAAACAATTTTTTAGTTATAAAAAAAGATGAGGTATTGGAACGATAAACAATAACCTTATCTTTTTATAATTGGACTAAAATTAATTTTTATGGTAAGATATGAAAAAGTTACTGGAAGGAGATAGAAAGTGTCTAATTTTGTAATTAATGAAGAAATAAAATGTAATATATTAAATTTATATTTTAAGGATAATAAAACAATGAAAGAAATAGAACAAACAACTGGAATAAGCAGAAATTCTATTGGTAAAGTATTGCACCAGGATAAAAGGTTTTATGAAGAAAAAGAAAAACGCAAAAAATCTAAATTAAGGCAACCACAAACTAATAAAGTAAATTTTAATAAGAATGGAAATTCATATTCTACAAAGATAAATATTCCTTATTTATACTTTAAGAAGATGGGAATTGATAAGGAAAATAGATTAGTAGATGTTATATATGATGAAAATAAAAAAGAAATAATTTTAAAAAAACATACAAAAAAATAAAAAATATGTTATAATCTTTTTGGCAATATATAAAAGCAAAGGAAGGTGTGAAAAAATGAACTTCAACGAGGAAGAACAAAAACTATTAAGTGAAGCTAATGTATTAGTTGAAACAAATAAAACTTATACAGATGATGAAGTAAAAGGCTTTTCAAATAAAATTGTTGAACATATAATGACATTTAGTAAAACTGATATTCCAAAAGTAAAAAGTAAGTTTGATCCAATACTTTTCAAAATATCATAATAATAGATTATAGAGGGCTAGTTTATTCTAGCTCTTTAATTGATTAATAGCTCTAAAACCTAATAAAACATATTTATCTAAAAGTTGACTTTGTTTTACTATCTTTTCGTAAGGTTCTTTATTTTCTATCATTTCTGTTAGTTTATCCCTATTTGTTTCTATTAAAATTTGTAATTTTGAATCCATTTACTACTCCTTTCAAGAGTAATTATACTCCTTTTAAAATGCGAAATTTGTCAAAATCTGTCAAAAATGTAAAAATTTTTGAATAATTTTGACAAGTATGATATAATTTCTGCAGTAAGGTAAAAAGGAAGAAGAATATGAAGTATAAACAATTTGATGTAGTATTATTAAAAAACAAAAATAAGGCTACTATTCTGGGTGTAGAAAATAATAAATATAATGCTGAAATTGTAGATGATAGAGGAATAAGAATAGATGTAAAAACAATTACAGATGATGATATTGATAAGAGTATATTTATAAAATAACAGAAAAGGAAGTATTAAATATGAGTGAGTGCGAAAAATGTAGAGCAGATAAAACTGTTTGTCAATATTGTATTTATAAGAATAAAAATAACAATGAAAAAATGCAAGATAGTGATAATATTATATATTATAATAATATTAAAGATGATAATAAAAGTAAAAAAATTTGTCCCTCTTGCAAAAAGGTGTATACGGAATATCCTGCAATATCAAGAAAAGACAACAAAACTTTAATATGTAGTGAATGTGGTATGAAAGAAATACAAGAACCATTTGAAGAACTATTAAGAGAATATGGAATTGAGATTAATAAAAATTTTTAAATTTTAAGAAAATATAATGTCGAATTTTGTCGAGAAATATCGCAAAAATGTTATACCAAAACCCTTGAAATTATTGATTAAAAGCCAGATTTATGCTATAATAAAAATAGAAATGTATTTAATTGGTAATGTGAGGTTGTGATTATGAAGAAATATGAAGAATTAGGAAAAAGAACAGTTAACTTGTTAGAAAGAACAAAAAAGAACGCTGATAAATATGGTAAAGAACGTAAATTGTTAGATAATTATTTAAGAAATATTAAAGATGACCAAGAATATATGAAAGAATGGGAAGAACAGCTTAATGAATTTGAGTTAGAATTAAATAAAGTCTAATAGATAGAGTATTGTATCAATTCAATACTCTTTATTTTTTTTACAAAATATGTTATATATAGAGTAAAGGAGCAAGAAATGAACAGAATTGATGAAAAAGAATTGAAACAATTATTTACAGAATTAAAAAGTAGCAATAATAAAGTAGCATTTGAAACATTATATAAGAAATATAATAAGCTTGTATACAGAATTGCCTTTACAATATTAAAAAACAAAGAAGATTCAGAAGATATTGTGCAAGCCGTTTTTTCAAAGATTTATTCATTACCTAAAGATAAATTACCTATTGATAATATTGCTACCTGGATTTATTCTGTAACAAAAAATGAAGCTATATCTTTATATAGAAAGAGAAAAAATACAATTGATTTAGATTGTATGTATGAAATAGCAGATTCAGATGATGAAATAAATAGAATAGTAGATCAAGACAGATACAACAGAATATTAAGTAAATTAAATGATAAAGAAAAAGAAGTTGTTTCCTTAAAGATATTAACTAATTTAACATTTGATGAAATTGCAAAATTGTTAGACGAACCTGCAGGAACTGTAAAATGGAGATATTATAAATCAATTCATACATTAAAATTATTAATAAGTAATTTAGGAATGTTTATTGTAACATTAGTAATAGGATTAAAAACAATGTTTATTACAAAAGATGGAGTAAACATTGAGCAACGTAATAATATAGAAAAAGGAGATAATACAAAAATCGAGCAAGAAAATAATCAAACTATCACAGAATCAACAAAGCAAGATATAAATAAAAGCATTGAACAAGAAGAACAAAATACGGTACAAAATACAATAAATCAATCAAATGAAACAAAAGAAGAAAAACAAGTACCAGGTAATGAATCTGCAACAAATATGAATAACTACAGTATTGGTATATTTGCTATTTCAAGCGTATTTTTAATATTAACTATAATTTTTTCAATAATTTTTACAAAATACCAACTAAAAGCGAAGAAAAAAACGTCTAAATAGTAGAAAGGTTAAATGGTGGTATTTATGAACAAAAGCATAAAAATAATAATAGGAATTTTAATTTCCATAGTAATTATATGGGGAGTAATTTTTGCAATAGATTATACTAGATGTTCTAATTTGAAAGAACCAATATTTGTAATATCTAAGCAAGAAAATGATTTGAATATAAAATCAATAACTTATCAAGGTTTAGGATATAAAGTCGAAGTAAGAAAAAATGTTTCAAGTGAATATGGAGAACAGATAACAAAAGTAGAAATGTATATGTTTAATAAAATTATAACAGGAGCAGTAACAGAGTTTAATGTTGAAGATTCCAATATAAATGGGAGCAATAAATTTAGAGCAATTGTTCTTAGTTGTAATGAAAAAACACTTATAGTGAAACCATTAGAAGAAAAAGATATAAAAATTCTTTCAGATAAAGTAAGCATAGGATTAGGAAATAATAATGATATGATATATATGGAAGGACAAGAATTACTAATTACTTATACAGGAGATATAATGGATACTTATTCAACTCAAATTAAAACTACCAAAATTCAAACAGAAATGGATTATAAAACTAAAATAGAAGATTTACCACAAGACTATAATTTAGTAAATGCAATAAAAGATAATTGTGTAATATCTATTCACGGAAGAAAGATATATAACAAAGATGAATTAGATAGATTTTTAGAAAATGTGAATAACAATAATGCAGACTTTATGAGATGTATCAACTATACTATTGAAGGGGATATGTTAATAACTGATATTAATTTTGAGGGAAGTAATAGCTTTAGAATAACAATGGACTGGACTAGAGATGAATGGTCATCTAAAGAAGATAGAACATATAAGTATGGTAGATATACAAAATTAGAGAAAGAAGAAAATGGCGAAGGAACATCAATCATTTTAACGAATCCAATTGAAGGAGATATAAAAGAAGTTATTGCTACTGGATATGACAAAGATGTAGAAATAATAAATAATTATGAAATAAACTTTTTGCTAGATATAAATAAGTCAGAAGAAAATAAAACACAAAAAATCACAACAAATGGTTTAGACAAAAAATATGATTATGATATTTACTATTATGGATTAGAAAGTGTTGATATAGAAATTAATGATAAAAAAATAGATTTAAAAGAAACTTTATTAACAGATAAAATTACAATGGAAGAAATAATAGAGCAGGCGGAAAAAGACAGTAAAGCAGGAATAATTGGTAGTGATATGTATAAAGAAGGTGGAACAAAAGAATATTACTATGGTACATATACAATCATAAAAAGCCATTCATTAGACGGAAATAGAGATGTTTATATAGGAATACCAGAAATGAGATTAAATATGGTAAGATAGGAGAAAAGTATGAAAAAGAAATTAATTATTGTTTCCATTATTATAATAGCATTAATATTATTAATACCTATTCCAATGAAATTAAAAGATGGAGGAAGTATAGAATTTAAAGCTATCTTATATAAAATAACCAAATACCACCGTTTATCTTCAACAGAGGAAGATGTTAAATATATTGATGGGATAGCAATTGAAATATTGGGTAAAGAAATATACAACAATACAAGTAAAAGTGATATTAAAGAGAAAGAAACATTTAATACAGAAGGAGTTACTACAACATTAACATTAGAAGATGAAATACAAGATGATACAATATGGTGTGGTACATTCCAACTTATATGGAATGATTTAAAAAATGACTTAGCAAAACAAGCTATTGTATTTACACCACAATTAAAAGTTGTAGAAAATCTTAATAAAGAAACATTTACAACAAAAGAATTGTCAGAAGCTTCTTATTATAAAAAGATAGGAACGCCATCACTTAAATTAAAAGAAGAAATTGAAAAGGCAATAAAGGATAAATTCAATGAAACAAGTGATATACTTGATGATTTTGATTGGGAAAATAGAGATCCATTAGACTATTTCCTATATGTAATGTTAAAGAAAGAATTTCAATTTGAAAAAGCATTTGAAGAACTTGAAAATGGAAAATTCAGAGATTATGATAATGTAAAATATTTTGGAATTAAAAGTGATGAAACAGGAGAATTAAAACAGCAAGTAGATGTTTTATATTATAAGTCAAAAGATGATTTTGCTGTGAAATTAAGGACAAAACAAGAAGACGAAGTAATTCTTTGTAAAAATCCAGAGGGAAAGACCTTTGGAGAAATATATAATAATATATTAGATAAAACGGAAGTAAAAGTCTATAATATGCCTAATAATCAAGATAATTATGAAGCTATAAAAGTATATGGAGAACTAAAAGAAGGAGAATTATTAAAAGTTCCAAATATAAAACTTAAAGAAAAAAATGAAATAACAGAAATAGAGGACAAAAAGTTTTTATTCTCAAATGGAGAAGTCTACTCAATTGAAAAAGCACTACAAACTATAGAATTTGAATTAGATAGGACAGGTGGAAAAATTAAAAGTGAAGCAGGAATGATGGTTAAAAATGAATCAGTAGCGATTATGGACGAAATTAGAGAATTTTCTATTGATGATACATTTGCTATATTCTTAATAGAAAATGGAAAAGATAAACCATACTTTGCAGGAAAAATTAATGATATAACAAAATTTCAATAATATATAAATTAGAAGGAAGGTTAGTGTATGCTAACCTTTTTTTGAGCTTAAAAATGTGTTATAATATGAAATGCAACCGAAAATTGACAAAAAACAACCGAAAATTGGTAGTATGCAACCAGTAGAATAGATATAATTTGAAGCAAGAAAGGAGGAATTTGAGATGAAGTTATCAGATAATATTAAATTTATTAGAAAAGAGAATAACTTATCACAAGAACAACTTGCAGAACAATTAGGAGTATCAAGACAAGCTGTTTCAAAATGGGAATCTGGTCAAAGTTATCCAGAAATGGATAAAGTCCTATTAATATGTAAGCTGTATAATTACAATATTGATGAGCTTATGAATGAAAATGTCAAGGAGGTTAGTGAAACAAATCAGTCCAAAATTAACATTAATAAATATATAGATGATTTCTTTGAATTTATTACAAAAACAGTTGATATGCTAAGTAGTATGAAATTTAAACAAAAAATAAAATGTTTTATGGAACAAGTAATAATTGCAATCTTTCTAGTTTGTATATTTGCTGTAATAGGAATAATAGGATCTGAAATTTTAGGAGGATTAATAGGTAGATTACCAAATAATGTGTATTATACTATTAGAAGTATTTTTGCTTCAATTTATATGGTTTTAGCTTTTATTATTGGTATTACTGTTTTATTACATATTTTCAAAGTAAGATATTTAGATTATTATGAGATAGTAAGAGAAGATGATATAAAAGAAAGTGATGAAAAGATAGAAGATTCTCATTCTGTAAAATTAGAGAGTGAAGATAGTAAAAAAATAGTATTAGAAAAAAGGAAAGAAAAGATTATTATAAGAGATCCAGAACATTCACAATCTAAATTTCTAACAGGAATTATAAAAGTTGTTTTATTGTGCATTAAGATTATGGCAATATTCTTTGGAATTGGATTTGCATTTTCTTTTGTAGGATTAGTAGCATTGTTAGTATTAAGCTTTTTATTTGTAAAAACAGGTCTAGTTTTCTTTGGTAGTCTATTAGGAATAATTTCTGCATTGATAATTAATTTTGTGATATTACAAATAATATATAACTTTATTGTAAGTAAGAAAAACCATAAAACACGAATTGCAATTTTGCTAATAAGTTCGTTAGTATTAGCAGGATTAAGTATCGGAATGATATTTATTGGAGCAACTTCATTTAATGTTGTAGAAGAAGATAATATCGAAGCTGAAGATGAATATAATATTCAAATGACAGATAACTTATCAATTGGTGGTTGGGATAGAAATATCGAATATGTTGAAAGTGATTTAAGTGATGTAAAAATAGTTGTAAAACATTCAAAACGCTATAAGACATCTTTAGAAAATGAAAATGATATTATATATGTTTTTTCTTATACAGATGATATAGACTTTATGAATATGATTCGTGATATTATTAAAGATATTAATAATAAAGAAATAAAAAGTTATAATTATAATAACCTTATAACAGTCTATACTTCAAAAGAAAATATTGAAAAAATGAAACAAAACAAGCAAATACAATATGAGAGATCAAGAGATAGTGAAATTGAAAACTTAAATAATGAAAACACAAAATTAGAAAACAAGATATTAGAATTAGAAAATAAACTAGAAGATCAAGAATCTACTCTTGAAGAGCAAAAATTGGAATTGGAAGAAAAGAAAAGTGAAATTAAAAGTTTGCAAGAAGAATTTAATAGTATTAATGAATAGTAATAAATGAAAAAGGTTAGAGAAATCTAATCTTTTTCAACTTTTTTAATCTTTCCTTGAAGAATCTGGAAATATATTGTATAATATTATGAGGAGTGATTGTAATGCTAGCAATATTAGAAGATAATATAGATGTACTTAAATTAAATGCAGATATAGTTGAAGTATTAAAAAAGAAAAAAATAATTCAAGTAAAACAATTAGCAAATCAAAGTAAAACAAAATTAAAAGACATAGGTCTATTAGGTTATCAAATATCTGAAATTGAAGTTAAACTTCAGTTAGAGGGATTAGATTTAAAAGGAAATTATTGATATGAAAGTGTTAAAGAGGATATTTATTGCAATTGTAATAATCTTTATAATATTAGTCATTGCATTTAGTGGAATATTGATTTTTCAAAAATATAAAAAAGTATATTCTGCAAAAGATTTTGGTATTGAGACAATAATAAGTAAAACAGATTATGATAATGACGGTATTGATGATTATACAGATATATTGCAAGGAGCAAGAATTGAAGCAGAAAATAAACCTACATATAAAAGTGCATATTATTCAGGAGGTTATCCACCAAAAAGTGAAGGAGTATGCACAGATGTAATATGGAGAGCTATGAAAAATGCAGGATATTCTTTAAAAGATATGGTAGATGAAGATATTAAGAGTAATACAGACAAATATCCAAGAGTTGAAGGAAAGCCAGATCCTAATATTGATTTTAGAAGAGTACCAAATTTAAAAGTATATTTTGAAAGAAATCAAATTAGCTTAACAACTGATTTAAGTAAAATTGAAGAATGGCAACCAGGAGATATAGTTATTTTTGGAACTAGCCATATAGGTATAATTTCAGATAAGAGAAATAAAAAGGGAATACCATATTTAATACATAATGGGGGACAACCATTAAGAGAAGAAGATATTTTAGAATTATATAATCAATACGAAAATATTTCAGGACATTTTAGGATAAAAGATACAAATTGAAATATATTTGTATTTTTTTCAATACTAATATACTACAAATAGGAGTACAAGTATTATAATGAGTGCTGAAGAATTAAAAGTTAAGGTAAAAAATTATTTTGATAAAAAAATGAATGAAGAATTTCAAAGAATGTTTGGAGAACCACAATATAATCTCTCGGAAGAAGACGTTAGAAAACTATTATATTTCATAAAATTTTCAGATGAAATTATAAACGAATATGGTAGTTTAGAAAGATGGGAAAAGATTATGAATAAATGTGGATTAAAACCATATTTATATTAGGATTTTAAGGAGTTAATAAAAGAATGATATATCACGCCAAAAAAGAAACAATTGATACAATGACTAAATATGAGAAAAAAGAAATTCAAAGGCTAAGAAAAATATCAATATTAAAAGGAATACCTTTTAATAAATGGACGAGTTTTGAATTAGAAAATTTGATATATGAATATGAAATATATTTTCAATTTAGCAGAATAAAAGATAAACCAGTAAGCATTAATGAATTTCTTTATAATGGATTATATGAATATAATTCTATGTTTGAAGAACTAAAATCTTCTGAATTAAATCAACAAACAATTAAATCACAAAAACTTAAATCAATAAAATTAAAAAAATTTGATTCTTAAAGAGTAGTTTATACTATTCTTTTTTTATTTACATAATCTTTTGCAAAAAGTTTGCAAAATCCTGCAGTATACTTTTTAAATATGATGTGTTAAAGTATGATTAAACCAAAAAACCAAAAAAACTAATTATATATAAATTATAGCTCTAGCTTGTTCTCCAATATGGAGGTTAATAAGCTAATGAATGAAAAAATAATTTATTCAGTTAGAGAAGTAGCTGAAATTTTACATTCAAGTCCTAATTATATCTATGCTTTAATTGAAAAAGGATATTTACCTGCAATAAAATTAGGCAGTTTTAAAGTTATAAAATCTACCCTTGAAAAATTTTTGATTGAAAACGAAGGTAATGACTTGTCAGATATTAATAACATTAAAAAGATAAGATCTATTTCAGACAATGGAGATTCAAAATAATGGGACAAGTTAATATAAAAAAAAGGGGAAATGTTTATCAATACCAATTTGAGATTGCAAAAGTCAATGGTAAGAGAAAATATATAAATAAATCAGGCTTTAAAACAAAAAATGAAGCAATTGAAGCTGGTAACAAAGCATATACAGAATATCTTAATGCAGGTGTTCCATTTAAAGAATGTTCTATTTCATATAGTGATTATTTAGATTATTGGCTTGAACATTATTGCAAAACTAATTTGAAATATAACACTATTGAAGCATATAAAACTCTTATAAACAAATATATTAGACCTGAATTAGGCAAGTATAGAATGTCTACATTAACGAGTGTTACTTTAAATAATTTTATTATAAAAATGTGCAATAAATATGATTTCTCTAAATCTTACTTTAGTAATATGCTAAAAGTTGTTAAAGGTTCGTTTAGAGAAGCTTGTGATGTATACGGATTTCTTAAATACAATCCTACATTGACATTAAGATTGCCGAAAATGGATAGAGTAGAAGAAGATGTAAAACACCTATATACACAAGAAGAAATAGACAAAATTTTAAATAGATTTTCTAACAACGATATATTTACTTGTGCATTTTTGACTTCTTGTTTTACAGGAATGAGAACTGGAGAAGTTTGTGCTTTATCCTGGAATGATATTGATTTAAAAGAAGGGATAATATATGTAAAACATAATGTTTATGACAAGCCAAAAGATGAAAAAGGCAGATGGTATATAGGAGGAACAAAAACACCTACAGGAACAAGAAAAATATATATTTGTCAAACGTTATTAAATGCTTTAAAAAACTATAAGAAAAAGCAAACACATTTAAAACATCTATATGGAAGTAATTATAAATATTATCATTTAGAAGATGTGAAAAATGAATATGGTAAAGTAGTTGAACAAAGAATTGTAGCAAATGAAAATAATGTTTTGACATTTGATACAGTAAATCTTGTTTTTACAAGAGAAGATGGGACGTATGTAGGAACAGATCTAACAAAATATCCATTTAAGATTATTCACGAAGAATTAGGAATAAAAAAATGTAGATTTTATGATTTGAGAGGTAGTTATGCTACACGAATCTTAACCAATGGAGTTGAAATTAGAGATGTAGCTGATATTTTAGGGCATAGAAATATAGAAACAACAGAAAATTACTATATTTCAAGTACGGAAGATTCAAGAAAAAGAGCAAATAGTGTATTTGAAGAAATTACACAATCAAGTATAATAAATGAAATAATTAAGTACAAAGTATAAAGGGATTTTTTTAAATTCCTTTATTTTTGTTGACCATTTTTTTGAAATATTATATAATATGAATGGTACTTTAAAAATTTTATATTTATCAAGTCCAAGAACCATTTATTAGTAAGATGAAATATTGCGAACAATGTTCACAAATTGTTCGCAGGAGATAAATACTGATAATAAAATAAATACTATATATACTATATATATAAATTGTTACTTGTCCGTGAAATCCTTGAAATACAAATAATACAATAAATACTATATATACTATATATATTAGAAGGGACAGAACATGTGGAAGTGGAAAGAAGTATAAGAATTGTTGTGGAAAGTAGCTTAAATAGAGAGTTGTACGGGAATTTTATAAAATGGAAATTTGTAAAACAAGTTCGTTTTGTCAACAAAAATATCAAAATGCGAACAAGAAATGCTGAAAATAAAGAAATGTAGACATAGAATATATGTTGACATTTCTTTTTTTTCTGTGTAAAAATATAGAGAAATGGAGGTAAAAATGGTAAATATTAGAAAACGTGGTAAAGTATATCAATATCAATTTGAAATAGCAAAAGTAGATGGAAAACGAAAATACATTAGCAAATCAGGATTCAAAACCAAAAATGAAGCATTAATGGCAGGAATGAAAGCTTATGATGAATATATATGAAGACAAATTTTGTGTATTTGAAGTATGGAATATTGAAAGATCAATTAGTAAAAACATAGAACTAGATAGATAAAAATACCTAGTTCTATGTTTTATAGCCAATTGTTGTCAGATAAAACTTGTTTTGTAATACTACTTAATTTTCCTAATTTATCTAGTTCTTTGATTTCTTCTTTACTATAAAATTTAGCATCTGCTAAGTCAGTTGCTGATTGTACTGAATTTTTATCATAATCTGCTGACCAGTAAATAATAATTCTATGTTCATCTGGCTTATTAATAATCTCATATGTTTTTAATTGTTTGATATTTGTGATTTCTAAACCTGTTTCTTCCATTATTTCTCTTTTTACAGTATCTTCCATTCTTTCAAATAATTCAACACCACCTCCAGGTGTAATTATCATTCCTTTATTGGGCTCTTTATTTCTAATTCCTAATAATAATTTGTTATTTGATTTTATCAGAACAGAGCAACCTACTCTTATATTATTCAAAATATTGCCTCCTTGTATAAAGAATATAATAAGAATTATATTTTGTCAATATATTTAAAATATGAAAAATATATGGTATAATTCAAAAAAGAAAGAAGTGATAATCATGGAAATATATTTAGATAATGCTGCAACAACAAAAATGGATTTTTCCAAATTGTGCTGAAATATTAGGAACAGATTTCTCTGATGAAATGATAGAAACAGCTAATAAAAATTTATTACAAA
>ENA-UOJG01000873-UOJG01000873.1-human-gut-metagenome-genome-assembly--contig:-C47-NODE-873-length-36826-cov-15.582144_pt1 | contig 36826 bp, 37 predicted proteins | sample MGYA00242340_ERZ723887 | MGnify/ENA metagenome assembly ERZ723887 | reverse complement strand
AAAAAGCCCTTTTGTATGGCAGATCGCGAAGCCATACAAAAGGGCTTTTTATCATCTTTGAAACGCCAACTGAGGCGATCGAAGAGATGTGCGGGAGAGCCTTGGCAACGATAGAAAAAAGGGTGTGGAAAGCATTGCTTTCCACACCCTTTTTCGTTGGATTTGTTTGCTCTTACAGCATGTTGAGCACGAGCGTCAGGACGATGAACGCAGCACCGACCCACTTGGTGGCGCGCGCAAGACGGGCATCAGTGCTCTTGGCCTTGTTCTTGGCCATGAAAGAATCGGCCACGCCGCCGATCGCACCGCTTAAACCGGCGGACTTGCCGCTCTGGAAAAGAACGATGCCGATGACAATGAGACCGCAGAGAAGCTGAAGAATCGTAACGAGTAAAGTCATGGTGAAAACCTCCAAGTTGTTGAACGTGAGATCACGCTATATTCACAGGTATTTATAGTACCATAGAAAGACGCGAAAAGCAAGCATATTTTTCAATTTCACCCGTTTTCTGCGCTCACAGCATGGCGACCTTGGGATGCGGCAGGCTGATGGACGGGGACGAGGGCTGCTGCGGCGGTTCTTTCGGCACGCTCGGCTGCTGTGTGTGCAGCGCACGCTGCGCCGCGGTGAGCATCAGCTTGATGCGGTTGAGTTGGTTGACCTCGCTCGCGCCGGGGTCGTAGTCCACGGCGACGATGTTCGCGCCAGGATAGGCCGCGCGCAGCGCCTTGATGACGCCCTTGCCAACGACATGATTCGGCAAGCACGCAAAGGGCTGAATGCAGACGATGTTCGGCGTGCCGGAGGTGATGAGCTCTGCCATTTCTCCTGCGAGGAACCAACCCTCACCGTACTGATTGCCGATCGAGAGGAAGGGCTTGGCAAGCTCGGCGACATGACCGATGGCCATGGGCGGGGTAAAGCGCTTGCTGGCTTTGAGCGCCTCAATGGCGGGCCGGCGCATGCGCTGAAGTGCCGGAATGCCGAGCTTGGCGCTGGCCGAAGCAGTCCACCCCTTTCCAAGGTGGGTGTGCTTGAAGTCCTGCTCATAGATCGTGGCGGCAAAGAAATCGAGAAGATCGGGAACGACGGCCTCTGCGCCCTCGCGCTCCAAAAGGTCGACAACGTGGTTGTTGGCAAGGGGCATGTATTTGACGAGGATCTCGCCGACAACGCCGACGCGCGGCTTTCTCAGCGTCTCGTCGATGGGGAAGGCGTCGAAATCCTCCACGATGCCGCGGCAAAGCTGCGCGTAGCTGTACTTCGGGTGCGCGCTCGTGAGGGACTCGATGCAGATGTCGCGCCACTTGTGGTGCAGCGCATTTGCGCTGCCCTTTTCAAGCTCGTAGGGCCGCACGCGGTACAAACAGCGCATCAGCACATCGCCGAGCACGATGCCGCGTGCCGCCGTGAGCAGCAGCGCGGGGGAAATGCGGAAGCCCTCGTTCGTTTCCATGCCATTGGCGTTGAGCGAGATGACGGGGATATGCTCGAGTCCTGCCTTCTTGAGTGCGCGGCGGATGAAGGCGATGTAGTTGCTCGCGCGGCAGCAGCCGCCGGTCTGCGACATGATGAGGGCGAGATGGTCGGTGTCGTAGCGGCCGGAGGTCACAGCCTCCATCAGCTGACCGACCGCTGTGATCGAGGGGAAGCAGGCGTCGTTGTTGACGTATTTGAGGCCGACGTCGATGGCGTTGCGGTTGTCGTTTTGCAGCACTTCAAAATTGTAGCCGTAGTGACGGAAGATGGGCTCCAAAAGATCGAAATGAATGGGGCTCATCTGGGGGGCGAGAATGGTATAGCGCTCGCGCTGCATCTCCTTGGTGTAGTACACGCGCTCATAGGGCTTGACGTGCGCGGTCGAATGAATGCCGCGCTCACGCCGCATGGCGACGGCGGCAAGCAGCGAACGAATGCGGATGCGCACCGCACCGAGGTTGTTGACCTCGTCGATCTTGAGGCAGGTGTAGAGCTTGCCGCCCTGCTCTAAAAGCTCGCAGACCTCGTCGGTCGTGACAGCGTCGAGTCCGCAGCCGAAGGAGTTGAGCTGAATGAGCTCAAGATCGTCGCGCCCGCAGACAAATTCCGCCGCCGTGTAGAGCCGCGAGTGGTAGACCCACTGGTCGTTCACGCGCACGGGGCGCTTGGGGGTAAAGTCGATGGGCAGGCAGTCCTCCGTCAACACCGTGAGGCCGTAGGCCGCGATGAGCTCGGGAATGCCGTGGTTGATCTCAGGGTCAACGTGGTAGGGGCGGCCTGCAAGAACGATGCCGCTGCCGCCGTTTTTCTCCATGTCGGCGAGCGCCTTTGCGCCCGCGGCGCGGACGTCGGCCTTTGCCTTTTGCTGCTCTTCCCACGCAAGGTGCGCGGCGCGGCGCGTTTCCCGCTCGGGGATGTTCCACGTTTCCTTGCAGAATTGCACGAGACGGTCGGCTGCGACCTTCTCATTCGTAAAGGCAAGGAAGGGGTGGAGGTAGCGCACGGAGCCGTCGGTCACGCCCTCAACGTTATTCTTGATGTTCTCGGGATAGGAGACGACGATGGGGCAGTTGTAGTGGTTCTGCGCACCGGGAACCTCCTGATGCTCATAGAACACACAGGGGTGGAAGATGGTTTTTACGCCCCGGTCGATGAGCCACTGGGCGTGGCCGTGCGCGAGCTTGGCGGGATAGCACTCCGACTCCGACGGGATGCTCTCCATGCCCAGCTCGTAGATCGCGCGCGTGGAGAACGGGGAGAGAATGACGCGGAAGCCCAGATCGCGGAAGAACGTTGCCCAGAACGGATAGTTTTCATACATGTTCAGCACGCGCGGAATGCCGATCTCTCCGCGCGGCGCGTTTTCCTTCTCGAGCGGGGGATAGGCAAACATGCGCTCGCGCTTGTAGGCAAAGAGATTTTCACCGCTTTTGGCGGCGTTTTCACCGCGCAGCGCCTTTTCGCAGCGGTTGCCGCTCACATGACGCCGCCCGCCGGGGAAGATGCTGACCGTGAGCATGCAGTGATTCTGGCAGCCCTGGCAGCGCGCGGCAGAGGTCTTGTAGGTGAGCTGCTCGATCTCTTCGAGCGGCAGCATCGTGGTGTTCTGACCGTGGTAGCGGTCGCGCGCGAGCAGCGCCGCGCCGAACGCGCCCATGATGCCCGCAATGTCGGGGCAGGTCACCTGCGCGCCGGAGATGCGCTCAAACGCGCGCAGCACGGCCTCATTGAAGAACGTGCCGCCCTGCACGACGACGTGCGAGCCGAGTTCGCTCGCGTCGGAGAGCTTGATGACCTTGTAGAGCGCGTTTTTGATGACGGAGTAGGCGAGACCGGCAGAGATGTCGGATACGCTCGCGCCCTCTTTCTGCGCCTGCTTGACGTTGGAGTTCATAAATACGGTGCAGCGCGTGCCGAGATCCACAGGAGCCTTGGCAAAGAGCGCCTCGTGCGCGAACTCCTGCGCCGTCATGCCGAGGGAGTTGGCAAAGTTTTCAAGGAACGAGCCGCAGCCGGACGAGCAGGCCTCGTTTAAGAGCACCGTGTCCACCGCGCCGTCCTTGAGTTTGATGCACTTCATGTCCTGCCCGCCGATGTCGAGCACGCAGTCGACCTTTGGGTCGAAAAACGACGCGGCGGTGCAGTGGGCGATGGTCTCTACTTCGCCCTCATCGAGCGAGAAGGCGGACTTGAGCAGCGTTTCCCCGTAGCCGGTGGAGCAGGAGCGCGCGATGCGCGCGCCCACGGGCATCGCCTCGCGCAGCGTATGTACCGCCTGCATGGCAGTTTTGATGGGATTGCCCTGATTGTTTGCATAGAACGAATAGAGCAGCTCGCCCTGCATGCCGACGAGCGCGAGCTTCGTCGTGGTCGAGCCAGCGTCGAAGCCGAGGAAGCAGTCGCCCTCGTAGGCGGCGAGGTCGCCGCGCGGCACGACCGCCGTGTGGTGGCGCGCGCGGAAGGCTTCCAAATCAGCTTCGTCTGCAAAGAGCGCCGGCAGGCGCTTTAGTTCAAAGTCCATCTGCACGCCGCTGTCGAGCCGCCTGATGAGCATGCTGAGCGGCTGCGCCTCGGCGGGCGTTTCGTCGATGGCCGCGCCCGTGGCAGCAAAGAGATGGGAATTTTTGGGGTCAATGGTCGTTTCGTCCGTCAGCTTCAGCGTGCGGATGAACGCGGCCTTGAGCTGGGGAAGGAAGTGCAGCGGCCCGCCCAAGAATGCAACGTGACCGCGGATCGGCTTGCCGCAGGCAAGACCCGAGATCGTCTGGTTGACGACCGCCTGAAAGATCGAGGCGGCGAGGTCGGCTTTCGTCGCGCCCTCGTTGATGAGGGGCTGAATGTCCGTCTTGGCGAATACGCCGCAGCGCGCGGCGATGGGATAGATCTGCTGATAGTGCGCGGCCTCGCGGTCAAGCCCCGAGGCGTCGGTCTGCAAAAGAGCAGCCATCTGGTCGATGAACGAGCCGGTGCCGCCGGCGCAGACGCCGTTCATGCGTTCTTCCAGCCCGCCTTTGAAGTAAATGATCTTGGCGTCCTCGCCGCCGAGCTCAATGGCAACGTCTACCTGCGGCGCGGCGCGCTCCAGCGCCTGCGCTACGGCCACGACCTCCTGCACGAAGGGCACGCCGAGCGCCTTGGCAAGGTTGATCGCACCGGAACCCGTGGCGCGCAGAGAGAGCGCACATTCACCGAGTACCTTGTGCGCCTGCTTGAGCAGGTCGGACAGCGCGCGCTGCGTGTGGGAAAGATGGCGCTGATACTGCCCGAAGATCATGTTTTCGTTTTCGTCCAGAACAACGAGCTTCACCGTGGTGGAGCCTACGTCGATGCCAGCCTGATATGTTTTCATTGGGAACCCCTCTTTTCATGTCGATGCGATGGGGCGGTGAAAGAGTCCCGCCGATTTGCAAGTTATCATTTTAATTATAGGCCGCGAATGTGCAAGAGGTAAAGTTCAGGGTTTGTTAAGAAAATGAACAAGTGTTTACAATTGGGATTGACATACCTCGATATTCTATGTATACTATAAGCATAGAGACTCTATGTATTACAGGAGGTGCGAGATGAAGAAAAAGAGCATTGACCACACGCAGCTTCTGCTGCTCAAGCTGCTCGCGGGCGAGGATATGTACGGCTATCAGATCATTCTGGAGCTGGCGCGCCGCTCCAGCAATGTGTTCGAAATGAAGGAGGGCACGCTCTACCCCGTGCTGCACGGCATGGAGCGCGAGGGCTATGTGGAGGCCTATGAAAAGACTGCGCCCACAGGCCGCGTGCGCAAATACTATCACCTCACGCGCGCCGGGCGCGCAGCGCTCACGGAAGAGGAAGCATCTTGGCGGGAGTATTCCGGGGCGGTGAACGCCGTGCTGCACTTTGCGTAAAAGGGTGAGGCTATGGATAGAAACGAGTATTGTGACCGCGTGCTCGCGCAGGTCGGACGACTGACGAGCGGCGAGGCACGCGATCTGCGTGCTGAGCTTTCCGGACACATCGAGGATCATGCCGAGGCGCTGACGGCGCTCGGTTACGGGGAGGACGAGGCCGGCGAACGCGCGGTGATGCTGATGGGAGACCCCGAGGAGACGGGGCGGGCGCTGCGCCGCTGCTATCGCGGCTGGTGGCTGGTGCTCGCACGCTATCTGATGGTCACGGTAACGGCGGTGCTGTGCGTGCTGATCGCAAATGAGATGGTCAAGTCGCCGCGCTTTTCCGACAGCGACCGCTACCGGACACGCGAGCAGAGATTTCACTGGATCGAGCTGTGGGGCAGCGAGACACTGAATGTGCAAATTCCCATCGGAAACGATATTGTATGCGTGGACAGGGTCTCTACAGGCATAGCGTATGATCAGATCCGGGGCGCGCAGCTTGCCGTGGTGCAGATGAGAGGCTACGACCGCATTCCGGGCGGTGTCGTTTACAAGCGGCTGCTGCAGGAGCTGCGGCTGGAGAATCAGCGCGGCGAGGTGTTCTTTGAAGGCAGTGAGTATGGGTATTCGAGCTGCGGCGGCTGTAGCGGCACGCTCTGGGTGCATACTGCGGAGCATTACGTACCCATTGCGCCGGACGATACTTATATAACGCTCATCTATGACCGCCTTGGCGAGCGCATTGAGGTGGAGATCCCACTGCCGGAGAGGGTGGTGCAGACATGAAAAAAATTAAACGGAAGCCCTCTCGTCTGCACCGCGCGGTGCGTGCCGCTGCGGTGATGCTCTGCGCGGCGGCGCTGTATCTCTTCCTTGCAGACGCCAAGCTTACGCCGATGATGGCGGTACACATGCTGGAAGAGTTCCATGGCATCTATGAGGAAACGCACGTTGTGGCGTCCTGCGGCACGCAGGCGGGGCGGCGGTATTATCTGGTGGCGGGAGAGAATGCACTTTTGTGCGCGGAAGTCGATCGCCATGGCCTCCTCTGGCAGGAAGCAAACGGCACCTTGCTTGACTGTTCGGACGGGGAAACCTTTCAAGCTGGCGGGTGCAGCCGGTGGCCGCACGGCGGACAGGGTACGCTGGAATTGTTCGGGCGCATCGACGACAGCAGCGTTGCGCGCGTGGAGATCTGTCAGATGCGCCGGGACAAGTGGGACGGGGAGATGCAGGATTATGTTTATCAGACACGATGCGTCTACCCCGTGGACGAGCTGATCGAAGATGGCGGGCGGCGGTATTTCCTCGGCACCTATCGGTTGGACGAAAAGCCGCGCAGCGACGGGGAGTATGACCGCTTTGTGCTCTCGGCCTACGACGCCGCGGGCGAACGCACGGCAGAATATGAAATCACGAATTTCAGCTATTGGACGTAAAGAGAAAAGATTTGCTCAAAAAAGGACGTTTTCTATTGGAAAACGTCCTTTTTTGCCCTTTTACAGTGATTTTACAAAAGCAGACTTTTTGATTTTACAACCCGCTTTTATGATGGCAACTGTAGCAAGGAAAAAGATCCATGAAAAAACGAAAGGAAGTATTTTAAATGAAAAAGTTTTTTACTCTTGCACTGACTGCCGTCATGGCGCTGAGTCTGCTGACCGCCTGCGGCAGCAAGGACAATGCCTCTGATGGCAACAAGGGCGAGGAAGGCGGCACCACCGCGGCGCTCTCCGGCACCGTCTCGACCGACGGCTCGACCTCGATGGAAAAAGTCATCAACTCCCTCGGTGAGTCCTTCATGGCCGCCAACAAGGACGTGAAGTTCACCTACAACCCCACCGGTTCGGGCAGCGGCATTCAGGCCGTTACCGAGGGACGCTGCGACATCGGCCTTTCGAGCCGTGTGCTCAAGGACGATGAAAAGACCTCCGGCCTTGTGGAGACCGTGCTTGCCTACGACGGCATCGCCATTGTCGTGAGTCCCGAGAACCCCGTTTCCGACCTTGACGTGGATACCATCGCCAAGATCTACACCGGCGAGATCACCAACTGGAAGGACGTCGGCGGCGATGACGCCGAGATCGTACTCATCGGCCGCGAGGCAGGCTCCGGTACGCGCGACGGCTTTGAGTCCATCACCGGCACCAAGGACGCCTGTGCTTACCGTCAGGAGCTGACTTCCACGGGCGATGTCATCAACACCGTGTCCCAGAACCCCAATGCCATCGGCTATGCCTCCCTCTCCGCAGTGGGTGAGAGCGTCAAGGCGCTGACCGTCGGCGGCGTGAAGGCAAGCGAGGCAACGGTCAAGGACGGCAGCTATGTTGTGCAGCGTCCCTTCGTCCTTGTGACGAAGGAAGGCACCGAGCTTTCCCCCGCGGCACAGGCCTTCTTCGATTACGCGATCTCCCCTGAGGTTGCCGATATCATTGCCAATGCCGGTGCAGTCGCAGCAAACTAACAGTGAACCATCTGAAGGGAGGCGGTAAAAACCGCCTCCCTGACCGGGTAAAGAGGAAACGACTTATGGCACAGAAGAAAAAAATATGGGAAGCCGTCATTCACGGTATGTTTCTCGTTCTCGGCCTCATCACGGTGGGCTGCGTGCTGCTCATCACGGTCTATCTCGTGATTTCCGGCATTCCTGCCATCCGGAGGATCGGCCTTGGCGCGTTTCTGACGGGGAAGGTGTGGGAGTCCACGGCGGCACAGCCGCATTACGGGATCCTGCCCTTCATTCTTACGAGCGTATACGGCACGGCGGGTGCGATCGTCCTCGGCGTGCCCATCGGCTTTCTGACGGCGGTATACCTTTCCAAGGTCGCGCCCAGGGGCGTGAAGCGTGCGCTCAACAGCGCGGTGAGCCTGCTTGCGGGGATCCCGTCGGTGGTTTACGGCCTGGTCGGCATGCTGGTGCTGGTGCCCGCCATTCGCAAGACCTTTCATCTGCCAGATGGCGCGAGCCTGCTTGCGGCGATCCTCGTGCTTGCGGTGATGATCCTGCCGTCGATCATCAAGGTGAGCGTCACCGCGCTCGACGCGGTGCCGAAGGAGTACGAGGACGCCTCGCTCGCACTGGGCGCAACGCCAATCGAGACCTATTTCCGCGTCTCCGTCCCGGCAGCGAAGAGCGGTATCGCCGCGGCGGTCGTGCTCGGCGTCGGCCGCGCCATCGGCGAGGCGATGGCGGTGATGATGGTCTCGGGCAACGTGTCGAATATGCCAACGTCGATCTTTGAGAGCGTCCGCTTTCTCACCACGGCGGTCGCAAGCGAGATGTCTTATTCCTCCGGCTTGCAGCATCAGGCGCTCTTTTCCATCGCGCTTGTGCTGTATCTTTTCATCATGCTCATCAATGCGGCGTTGAATTTCTTTTTAAAGCGCAACAAGGAGGGAGACTGAATGCTCAAAGCCCGTGCTTCGGCCCGCCGCAGGGCCTATATTATCCTGATGCATGCGCTCATGGGAGCCGCGGCAGTATTGACTTGTGCGCTCGTTCTGTTTATGATTGGATATATATTGGGCAATGGTATTCCAAACATCACATGGGAGATGCTCTCCACCGCGCCAAGCTATCTTGCAAACCGCGTCGGCATCCTGCCGGACATTCTGAGCACGCTTTATATCGTTATTGCAACGCTTTTGATCGTGCTGCCGCTTGGCGTGGGCGCGGCGATCTATTTGAACGAATACGCCGCGAATAAAAAGCTTGTCTCCGCCATCGAATATGCGTCGGAAACGCTTTCGGGTATCCCCTCGATCATCTACGGCCTGGTCGGTATGCTGATCTTCTGCAAAAACGGCACGTCGCTTCTTGCCGGCGCGCTGACGCTTACGATCATGAACCTGCCGACCATCATGCGCACCACGCAGGAGAGTCTCAAAACCGTGCCGCAGAGCTACCGCGAGGGTGCCTTCGGCCTTGGAGCGGGCAAATGGCGCACCATTCGCACGGTGGTGCTGCCAAGCTGCGTGGACGGCGTTGTGACCGGCTGCATTCTGTCGGTCGGCCGCATTCTCGGCGAATCGGCGGCGCTGCTCTTTACGGCGGGCTCTGCGCACATGCTTTATGGCTTCTGGGAGGGGCTGCACAACGCGGGCGCAACGCTCACCGTGGCACTTTATTTTTACGCCAAGGAGTCGAGCGATACGGGACTGGTGTTCGCCATCGCAGCCATCTTGATGCTGCTGACCATGCTCATTAATCTGGCCGCGGCACTTGTCGGCAGCTATTTCAGGAGGAAACAACAATGATTCGACCCGTCAACGGAAGCGGTATGAAGCGCATGGCGCTGTTAAACGATCTGTCATGCTTCGGCAAGTGCTCGCTGAGCGTTGCCATACCCATTCTCTCTGCCTGCGGGGTGGAGACTGTTCCGCTGCCGACGGTGATTTTATCCACACATACGGCAAGCGGCTTCGGTGATTACGTCATGCGGGACATGACGGACGAGATGAAGGCCTTTGCCGCACACTGGAAGAAACTTGACGTCAAATTCGACGGCATCTGCACCGGCTTTTTCGCCTCGGCAGAACAGATCCGATTTGCGGAAAGCTTTCTGCGCGATTTTGGCGGCGAGGACACCTTGATCGTTGTCGACCCGGTGCTGGGCGACAACGGCGCGCTCTACGGCTGCTTTTCGGAGGAATACGTGCAGGCGATGCGCACGCTCTGCAAGGCGGCCCGGCTCATCACGCCCAACCACACGGAGGCGGCGCTCCTTACAGGCTGCTCGATGGACACGGACGTGAATGAACTGCTTGAAAAGCTCCCCGTGGAGAATGTTATCATCACCGGTGTTCGCCGCGGCGAGGAGATCGGCTACTGTGCGCGTCTGGACGGGGAATATACGGAAATTTTCAGACCCTGCATTCCGCAGACGCTGCACAGCACGGGTGATGTGTTCGCCTCTGCCCTCTGCGGCGCGCTGATGAATGGCAAAACGATGCCGCGCGCACTCGAAGATGCAGCAAAATTCTGCGACGACTGCGTGCAGAAAACAGTAAAACGCGGCGAGGCACATTGGTACAGTCTCGCCTTTGAAGACGTATTGAAAGAGGAAAGAGAACGATGAACAGTATCCTTTCTGTGCAGGATCTGTGCCTGTGGTACGGGAGCCATCAGGCACTCAAGGATATCAATATCGAAATTCCCGAAAAGAGCATCACGGCGCTCATCGGCCCGAGCGGCTGCGGCAAATCGACGTTTCTCAAAACGCTTGACCGCATGAATGACCTCATCCCCGATGTGAAGATCACGGGAAGCATCAAATATAAGGGTGAGGATATTTTTGAACCGTCCGTCGATGTGAGCGAGCTGCGCCGTCAGGTGGGAATGGTCTTTCAAAAGCCCAACCCCTTCCCCATGAGTATTTACGACAACATTGCCTACGGCCCGCGCACGCACGGCGTGAAGAGCAGAGCCAAGCTCGATGAGATCGTGGAGCAGTCGCTGCGCGGGGCGGCCATCTGGGACGAGGTCAAAGACCGCCTTAAAAAGAATGCGCTGGGTCTTTCCGGCGGTCAGCAGCAGAGACTGTGCATCGCCCGCGCGCTTGCGGTCGAGCCGGAGGTGCTGCTGATGGACGAGCCGACGAGCGCGCTCGACCCCATTTCAACCTCGAAGATCGAGGAACTCGCCATGGAGCTCAAGGATCGTTATACCATCGTCATCGTTACGCACAATATGCAGCAGGCGGTGCGTATTTCCGATCACACGGCGTTTTTCCTGCTCGGCGAGCTTGTGGAGTACGGCGAGACGGAAAAGCTCTTCTCCCAGCCGCAGGACAAGCGGACGGAAGACTACATCACGGGGAGGTTTGGCTAATGAGAAGCCGGTTTGACGAGCAGCTTGCGCTTTTGAACCGCGAGCTGATTGAAATGGGCGCGCTGTGCGAGGAGGTCATCGCGCTTTCGGCGCAATCACTCACTGAAGGGAGCACGGAACTGGCTGCGCGCGTTGCGCCGCTCGATGAGGAGATCGACCGCAAGGAGCGCGAGATCGAATCGCTGTGCTTAAAGCTCCTTTTGCAGCAGCAGCCTGTTGCAAAGGATCTGCGTCAGATCTCCGCGGCGCTCAAGATGATCACGGATATGGAGCGCATCGGCGATCAGGCGGAGGATATTGCAGAGATTGTCACCTTCCTCGGTGGGCGCGGTGCGGAAAACAGCGCGCTGCTGCGGGAAATGGCGCGCTCCACCATTAAAATGGTGACGGAAAGCGTGGACGCCTACGTTCGGCAGAACACGGCGCTTGCCGAGCGGGTCATCGCTGAGGATGATGCGGTGGACGATTATTTCACCCGCGTGAAGAAGAGACTCATCGAACGCATTGCGCAGGATCCCGCCGACGGTGAATTTGCGCTCGACCTTTTGATGATCGCCAAGTACTTTGAGCGCATCGGCGACCATGCGGTGAACATTGCCGAGTGGGTCATTTTCTCTGTGACAGGAGAACATAAGGAGGGGTGAACGATGATCTGGTGCGTGGAAGATGACGCCAGCATTCGCGATATTGAGGTATATGCCCTGCAATCAACCGGCTTTGAAGCAAGAGGCTTTGAAGACGGCACGTCGTTCTGGGAGGCGCTGCGCACGGAAAGACCGGAACTGGTCGTGCTGGATGTGATGCTTCCCGGCATCGACGGAATGGAACTGCTGCGCCGCATGCGCGCGGACAGTGGGTTTTCCGATATCCCGGTCGTCATGGCGACGGCCAAGGGCGCGGAGTACGACAAGATCCGCGGCCTTGATCTGGGCGCGGACTACTACCTTGTCAAGCCGTTCGGCGTGATGGAGCTGGTCTCCTGCGTCAAGGCGGTGCTGCGGCGCTGCGGAGCCAAGAGCGTGCCACAGCAGCGTCGCCTGGGTGGACTTGTTCTGGACGAGGAGAGCCGCACCGTCACGGCGGACGGCGAAAACATCACGCTGACTTATAAGGAGTTCGAACTGCTGCGGCTGTTCCTCTCGCATCCCGGCACGGCGTTTTCGCGCGACCAGCTGATGGCCGATGTGTGGGGGATCGACTACTGCGGCGAGACGCGCACGGTAGATATGCACATTCGTACGCTGCGGCAGAAGCTTGGTGCTTACGGTGAAAAGATCGAGACCGTGCGCGGCGTGGGCTACCGCATGGAGGGAAAGGCATGACCAAAAAAATCTTCCGTTCCATTCTGGCGGTGGCCGGAACGGTGCTGCTGGCGAGCTTGCTTGTCATCATGGGCTGCCTGTACGAATATTTCGGCAGCGTCGAAAAAAAGCAGCTGCATGATGAGCTGGCGCTTGCCTCCGCCGCTGTGGAGGCAAACGGGACGGACTATCTCGAAAAGCTCTCCTCCGGACACTATCGCCTGACATGGATCGCGCCGGACGGCGCGGTGATCTTCGACACGGAGACCGATGCGGAGAGCCTTGAGAATCACGCCGACCGCGAAGAGGTGAAGCGTGCGTTCGAATACGGCGAGGGCGAAAGCTCGCGCTATTCCTCCACGCTGCTGCAAAAAACGATGTACAGCGCGCAAAAGCTCTCAGATGGGAGCGTGCTGCGCATTTCCATCAGCCGCGCGACGGCGGGCGTATTGCTTGTCGGCATGATACAGCCCATTCTTGTGGTGCTGATCGTGGCGCTGATCCTCTCCGGCGTTCTGGCAAAGAGTCTCTCGCGCCGCATTGTGAGACCGCTCAATGAGCTTGACCTTGAGCACCCGCTCGAAAACGACGCCTACGAGGAGCTTGCTCCGCTGCTTGGGCGCATCAACCGCCAGCACCGGAAGATCGACGAGCAGATGGACGAGCTGCAGCGCCAGCAGACGGAATTCTCGCAGATCACCGGCAGCATGCGCGAGGGCCTTGTGCTGCTTGATGAGAAGGAGCGTGTGCTGAGCATCAACCCCGCGGCGGAAAAGCTTTTTGGCGCAGACGAAAGCTGTATCGGGCAGGACTTTTTGACCATCGACCGCAGCCATGATGTGAGTCTTGCTATTCAGGACGCCATGGAGGAAGGCCACAGTGAAGCGCGTGTGGAGCGTGGCGGCAGGATCTGGCAGTTCGACGTCAGCCGCATCGGCGCGGCGGTAGGCGCGGTGCTGCTGGCGTTTGACATTACCGAGCGCGAAACGGCGGAGCAGACGCGCCGGGAATTTACGGCGAATGTTTCCCACGAGCTCAAAACCCCGCTTCAGGGCATCATCGGCAGCGCGGAACTGCTGGAAAACGGTATGGTGAAGCAGGAGGACGTTCCCCGCTTTATCGGGCATATCCGCAAGGAGGCGCAGCGCCTTGTCACGCTCATCGGCGATATCATTCGCCTGTCGCAGCTCGACGAGGGCGACGTCATGCCGCGCGAAACGGTCGATTTGTTACAGCTGACGCAGGAGGCGGCGGACGATCTCAAAACCGCGGCGGCGGAGAAGAACGTCTCTGTCACCGTCGAGGGAAAGACGGTCTGCCTTGACGGAGTACGGCGGCTTTTGTACGAGGTCATCTACAACCTCTGCGACAACGCCATCAAATATAATGTTGAGGGCGGCAGCGTGAAGATGACCGTCGGCGAACAGGACGGCAAGGCGGTCGTCTCCGTCTCCGACACGGGCATCGGCATTGCACCGGAGCATCAGGAGCGCATTTTCGAGCGCTTTTACCGCGTGGACAAGAGCCACTCGAAGGCAAGCGGCGGTACGGGACTCGGCCTTTCCATCGTCAAGCACGCCGTGCAGTATCACCGCGGCACGGTGGAGCTTCAAAGCGAGGAGGGCAAGGGGACGACCATTCGTATCCTGCTGCCGGAGGAAAACTAAACAGAGCGGGGAGCCGTTTCCAAATCGGAAACGGCTCCTTTTTTGCGCCTCACGGGTGCAGGCGCAAATGCACGGACGACACGCAGAGAGGAAACTTCCGGCCGCATCGCGCATACCCTTTATGGAAAAGGGGGAATGAGATGGATCAGACGATAGCATTCCTGGGCGGCGATCAGCGGATGCGCCTGCTCGCGCAGATGATGGCGGCGGATGGGTACGAGGTCTGCTCGTGGGAGCTTTCCGGCGCGCCGAACCCACAGGCGCTGTGCGATGCGCTGAAGGCGCAGGTCATTGTCCTGCCGCTGCCAATGGAGAAAAACGGATACTTAAGCGGCACGGAGCTGACGACCGAGCGCCTTTTCCGCGCGCTGCGGCCGGAGCATCGGATCTTTGCCGGAAACGTGAGCGGGGAGGCGATGGCGCTCGCGGACGCGCTGGGGCTGCACATCACGGACTATTTTGCCGTAGAGGAACTGAGCGTGCGCAACGCCGTCCCAACGGCGGAGGGCGCGATCGAAACGGCGATGAAGCATACAAGCGTCACGCTGCATGGTACGCCCTGCCTTGTCGTGGGCTTTGGCCGCATCGGAAAGGTGCTTGCGCACGACCTGCACGCGCTGGGGGCGAAGGTGAGCGTCAGTGCGCGCAAGCGTTCCGACCTTGCGTGGATCGACGCCTTCGGCTATGCGCCGCTGCACACAAACCGGCTTTCCGGTACGCTGGGGGTATTCCGCGTGGTGTTCAACACCGTGCCGCATCAGGTGCTGGACGAGGCGCTGCTCTCAGAACTGCCGCGAGACTGCCTGCTCATCGAGCTTGCGGGTGCGAGCGGCTTTGACATGGACGCGGTGGAAAGACTGCGCCTTTCCTATCTGCGTGCGCCGGGACTGCCGGGGCGCGTTGCGCCGGAGACAGCGGCGCGTGCCATTCAAAAAACGCTGACGCGACTCATGGAGGAGGATACATGAAAATCGGATTTGCTTTTTGCGGCTCGTTCTGCAACCACCCCGGGCTGCTGAAAATTTACGAGGACATCGCGCGCGAGCACGAGATCGTGCCGATTCTGTCGGAAAACGCGGCGAAGTATTCGACGCGCTTCGGCACGGCGGAGGACTTTGTGACGCGCGTGGAGGCTGTCGCGGGGCGCCGTGCCGTGCGGAATATCGTGGAGGCGGAGCCTCTCGGCCCACAGGGGGCGATGGAGGCGCTCGTCATCGCGCCCTGCACGGGCAATACGCTCGCAAAGCTTGCCAACGGCATCACGGACGGGGCGGTGACGATGGCGGCGAAGGGACACCTTCGAAACGGCAAGCCCGTGGTGCTCGCGCTGGCGACGAACGATGGGCTTTCCGCGAGCGCCGCGAACATCGCCACGCTCCTGAACCGAAAAAACTACTACTTTGTCCCCTTCGGGCAGGATAATGCTGCGGAAAAGCCCACATCGCTCATTGCAGACTTCCGTAAGATCATGCCGACGCTCGAGGCGGCGATGGCGGGGAGACAGCTTCAGCCGATCCTGCTGTGAAGCGCAAAAAGGCAGGAACTTCCTGCCTTTTTTGCGATGTAACACCAAACTTGCGCGCACTTTTTCCCAATGCTCGCTGAACTTGCTTGAAAAAACCCGCGCGCTACTCTATACTCTGCATAGAGAAAAAGGGGGGGTGGACGCAAATGGACGAAAACCTGCGCGAAGCAACGGAGTTTCCGGAGAAGAACGAGACCACGGCGGCCAAAGCCAACGAGCCCAAGACCAAGAGCATTCACTTCAAGGTCAGCGCCTACGATCCGCGCGGTATCGAGCAGTGGCTTTCCGAGCGCGCGGCGGAGGGTAAGCTGCTCCTGCGCGGAGATGAATTTGTGATCGGTGAGCCGTGCGAATGCCGCTATCACCTCGAACCCGCGCTGGACGATGACGACCCCGACAAGCGGACGCGCGAAACACGCGCCCAGATGGGCTGGGACTATGTCTGCCGGACGAAGGACGGCATCTTTTATATCTGGCGCGGAGGTATGAGTGCGCGTGCGCCCTCGCCGCGCCCCTGCACGGATAGCTACGCCTACCGGCGGCTGCGCAAAAAGATGCGCGGCAGCTATTTTCTGCCGCTGATCTCTCTTGCGTCGTTTGCCGTGATCGTCTACATCCTTGCATACCTTCCGAAACTGCCAATCCTATCGCTCATAACGATGACAAAGAGCGCAGCGCTCCAGATTATCGCGCTGCTCCTGAGTTGCTTTCTCGCCTTGCTCAGCGACGCGCAGGAGCGACGGGAGATGCGCGCGCTCAAACGCGCGATGGAGGACTGCGAGCGCACGGAAAAGATGCAGCGCAACCGCTGGGCGAGGTTGAACCGGCTGCTCGGCATCGTGATGAGCGTGCTGCCGCTCATGCTGATCGTTTCAGTGGGGAGCGGCTCACCTTACAGCGAAGCGTATGACGAGCCGCCGCTGCCCTACATCGGCAGCGAAGCGCTTGGCGGGGATGCAGCGGACTGGTACGAGGTGCGCGATCTCACCACGCTGCTTTTCGGGCGTGTCCGCTCCGTCGGCGAAACGCCGTATGTCGAGCGGGTGAACGACTGGTGGCAGTACAGCACGGAGGTGGATTTCTTTGCCCCGCGCATTTCCGCGCTGGCAAAGCCCCTGACGCGTGAGCTGCGGGACTATTTTATGGGCAGCGGTGCGCAGACGCTTTCGCTCGACAGCTTTGACGAGGCGTACTACGCGGAAAATATCTCCGGAGATACGCAGTTTCTCATTCTGCGCCGCGGGGGAGAGGTGCTCTACTTTCGCACCGCGGCGGGCGATGACCTGCGCGACCGTTTAGAAGAATTTGCAGAGCTTTTTGACCAGTACGCAACATGATAATAAAGAAGGAGTGTGTTCCCGTCGGGAACGCACTCCTTTTGCGCTTTTTGTTACTGCTCGAACTTTTTAAGCTCGTCGAGCTGGCCTTCCAGCGTGGTGAACGCGCCGGGCAGCTGCGACACGGCGGCGTCCGCGTGGCGCAGCGCGGTCGAAACGCTCTCACAGGTATTGCCGAGCGTTGCAAGCACCTGCGCGCACTGGCTCGTGCAGGAAGCGATGTGCGATTGCAATTTGGCGCGCGTGGCGGCGTCGAGCGCGTCGGCCCGCTCGCGGGCGGAAAGCTCAATGTCGGCGATGTGCGCCTTCACGCGGCCGTATTCTTCGGCCTGCGCGCGTAGCGTCTCAAGTTCTGCTTGCAGTTTCTGCATCTCGCGCTCGTGCTCGGCCTTCTGCGCAGCGCGCAGACGCTCATGCTCCTTCTGCGCGAAGGTGGCTCGCTGTGCGCTCTCTTCCAGCTGCGCGCGCAGCTCGGTGATGGTCTCCTGCGCGGCGGTCAGCCCTCTTTTGAGTGCTTCCTGCGCGCCGGACGCGGTGTCGTAGGACTCTGCGAGCTTGTCACGCTCGCGCTCGGCGGCGGCAAGCTTATCGCGAAGCTCTGCATTCTCGCGGCAAAGGCCGTCGCTCTCCTGCTCGAGAGACTCGATCTGCTGCTTGCTCTCAAGTGCGGTTTTTTCGATATAGCGGATCACGTCATCGCGGTTGAAGCCGCCGAAGACGGAACTCTTGAAGGTATTTTCCATGTTTTTCCCACCTTTTCCTTTGTCAGGATTATGGTAACACAAACCCGACGCGATGACAAGGAAAAAAGCGCGGCGCCGGTCAGGACGCCGCGCGTTCGCGCTGCTTCAGCGGGTGGTGAAGGAAAAGCCTTTACCGTCCTTTGTGAAGCGGACGCTGTCGGCGTTCACATCGCCGCCGATGGCGCTTGCCTGCACGCTGTCGCTTGCGCGGACATTGCCCCCGACATCGCCGCAGCGCACGCTGTCGCTTGCCTGCACGTTGCCGCCGACGCTGCCGCAGCTGACGCTGTCGCCCGCGCGGACATTGCCCATGACGTTGCCGGAGCAGGTGACGCCGTCGCCCGCCTGCACGTCGCCGCCGACGCTGCCGCAGGTCACGCTGTCTCCTGCGGATACATCGCCGCCAACATCGGTGCAGGTGACGCCGTCGCCGGCTCTCACACTTCCTTGAATCATCGAATTCGTACAGACGACGGAAAAGTCACTGTAAATATCCTGCGCCGTGCCGGAAAAGTGCAGCTCGACGCTCTTGCGAATTTCGTCGTATTTATCACGGCGGAAGAGGCTGCCCTCCTTCGGCTGGAGCAGCCGGTGCCCCTGAAAGAGCACGGCGTGGATGCTGTCGTCATCTTCCCACGGCAGTTCCGCCGCCACGGGCAGGATTTGATCGTTTGCGATGGCAGCCTTGCTCTCGCGGCCGAAGAGCTCATCGAGCGTCATCTCCAGCGCGTCGACAAGCTGCGGCAGCAGCGCGATGTCGGGACAGCAGACATCGCTCTCCCATTTGGAAACGGCCTGATTGCTCACGCCGAGAGTGTTTGCCAGTGCCTCCTGCGTGAGTCCTTTATTTTTGCGGTGCGCCGAGATACGCGCGCCCATTGTCAGTTCTTCCAATTGTCTAACCTCTCTTTCATGTGCTCAGTTTTCTTTGCCTTGTGTGTTCGGCCATGGCCTTTTTGGGTCACCGGTATGGGCTCAGTATAGGGGCGGGAGGCCGGTTTGGCAATGGCGCAGTGGTTGAACCGACGGCTGTTTGTTCCAACCTGCGGTTGGAAAGATGAATTTTCCCCAAAATTGACAGCCTGATCATCGTCTGGCGCTGCTCTCGTCGATGCTGCGCGTGTAGTCGATCACGTGCTGAAGGAAAAGCTGCGTGATGGTCGAGGGCAGGAAGCCCTTTTTGACCGCAATGCCGATCTCGCGCGACTGCTTGACATTGAGCGGCAGCACGGCGACATGATAGCGCTCGGGCTTGAGCATCAGGCTGTGGACGATGCTCACACCGAGTCCCGCTTCGACCATGGAAAGGAGGGCGAAATCGCTTGTTGTATCATAGGTGATCTCAGGGTGGATATTGCACTGGTCGAGCAGGCGGTTGAATTCGTAGTCTTCGATCTCCATCAGGCGCACGAAGTTCTCGTGCGGCAGCTGCTCGAGCGGGAAGACGGACGCATCCGCCATCGGGTGATCCTTTGGGAGAATGGCGACCATCGTGTCGTGCAGGATGGGCGTTGTCTCAAAGTCGTTGGAGGCGGGGATGGCAAGAAAGCCACAGTCGATCGCGCCGCGGCGCAGCCATTCGGAGATCTCGTAATATTCGCCCGTCATCAGCTGAATCTGAATGTTGGGATAGGTCTGGTGGAAGCACTTGAGAATTTCCGGCAGCAAACTGACGGCGAGGCTCGTGAAGCAGCCGAGGCGCAGCGTGCCGGACTGAACGCCGTGCAGCTCGGACACGGCAAAATTCAGATCCTCGTAATCCTTGACGATCTCACGGATCGTAGGGAGCAGCACCATGCCGTCGGACGAGATCTCAATGCCGGAATGGTTGCGCGTGAGGAGCTTGACCTGCCAGTCCTGCTCCAGATCCGAGATCATTTTGCTCACAGCGGACTGCGTGTAGCCCAGTTCGTTGGCTGCCTGTGTGATGCTGCCGGTCTCCACAGTGCGAAGATATGCGATGTATTTGCGAATACTCATGATAAAAACCTCAATAGCTACTCATAGATTCCATTTTGGAATGCGCATATAAAAATATATTCGCTTTTCAAATCTGCTTCTGGATTATACAATATCGACAAAGAAAATTCAATGCCAACGCGCGGAATTTTCCAAGCGGTACAAAACATCAGATCATTACAGGATTTCACAAGGAGGAAACAGACATGATTCATTATTCCTGCATCGGTGCTACCGGTTATGTTTGCGGCGAAGTGCTCCGCATGATGGTCAACCATCCCGAGGGCGAGCTTGTTAATGTGCTCGATACTTACGGCGCCGGTGATGCCATCTCCGCGCATCACCCCGCTCTGCGCGGCTTCTATGATCAGGTCATCATGGATCTCACGGAAGAGAACGTCCGCGAGACCGCCAAGAAGAGCGACGTCGTGATGATCCAGGTTCCCTCCGGCGATGTGCCCAAGTGGGCAGAGATCGTCCTTGCCGAGGACTGCGCCATCATCGATATCGGCGCCGATATCCGCTTCCGCGACGTTGATGTTTGGGAGAAGTGGTACGGCCAGAAGCACCCCAACGAGAAGATGACCCACGAGGCCGTTTACTGCATTCCCGAGGTCATGCGTGATCTTGCCAAGGGCAAGAAGCTCATCGCCAACCCCGGCTGCTATCCCACCGCCTCCACCCTCGGCCTTCAGCCCATGCTCAAGACCGGCCATGTTGTGGAAAACACCATCGTCATCGATGCCAAGAGCGGCTACACCGGCGCCGGCCGTCGTCCCGCTCTCAACAAGCTCCTCACCGAGGCGGAGAACAACTTCTGCGCTTACGCCCTCGGCGGCGGCCACCGCCACACGCCCGAGATCGAGCAGAACATCGCCTACATCACCGGCAAGGATCTGATGAAGCCCGAGACCTGGCAGTACATCAACTTCCAGCCGCACCTCCTGCCTCAGGTCCGCGGCATCGAGGTCACCATCTACGCCACCTGCGACAAGGACTTCACCAACGAGGAAGTCTACGAGATGTATAAGGAATTCTACAAGGACGAACCCTTCGTCAAGGTCTTCCCGGCGAACCTCCCGGTCCAGACCAAGTGGGTCTACGGCACGAACTTCTGCGAGATGACCCCGACCTATGACGCCCGCACCCACCGCCTGATCGTCTCCTCCGTGATCGACAACATCGGCAAGGGCGCTGCCGGCCAGGCCATCCAGAACATGAACCTCATCATGGGCCTGCCCGAGACCACCGGCCTCATGATGCCCCCGATGTATCCGTAAGTTTACCCAACTGTTTAAGAATAAAAATGCAACCCTGTTTTGAATAAAAATTGAGAGGAGATCCCCCACATGGCAAACCTGAAAGCAATCCCGGGCGGCGTGACGACGCCGCAGGGCTTTACTGCCGGCGCAACCTACACCGCCATCAAAAAGCGCGAAAACAAAAAGCCTGACGTGGCTGTCCTTTACTCCGAGCTGCCCTGCTCCTGCGCGGCCTGCTTCACCACGAACAAGTTCTGCGCGGCTCCCGTTATCGTTGACCGCGAGATCCTGAAAAAGGGCAAGGCGCGCGCCGTTGTCATCAACTCCGGCAACGCCAACGCCGCCACCGGCAAGCAGGGGCTGGAAGACGCCCGCGCCGTCGAGTACGAGGCGGAAAGGCTCCTCGGCCTTGGCGAGGACGAGGTGTTCGTCTGCTCCACGGGCGTCATCGGCCAGCGTCTGCCCGTGGACAAGGTGCTGCAGGGCATCCGCGAGATCATTCCCGGCAAGCTTGCCAAGGAGAACGGCTCCGAGGCGGCTTACGCCATCATGACCACCGATACGGTGCGCAAGGAGTGCGCCTATGAGCTGCAGCTCTCTACCGGTACGGTAAAGATCGGCGCAATGGCCAAGGGCGCCGGCATGATCCATCCCAACATGGCGACGATGCTCGTTTATGTTACGACCGACGCCAAGGCCGATCCGGCCGATCTGCAGGCCATGCTTTCCGCGGCCGTGGACAAGAGCTTCAATATGTGCACCGTTGACGGCGATACCTCCACCAACGATTCCATCTTCCTGCTGGCAAACGGCGCCTCCGGCGTAGAGATCAAGACCGAAGAGGACAAGAAGGCCATGGCCGACCTCGTTCTCGCCATCTGCACTGACATGGCCCGCCGCGTCGCCTCTGACGGCGAGGGCGCGACCCACCTCATCGAGGTCGAGGCTTACGGCCTGCCCACCGAGCATGACGCGCGCCTGGTCGCAAAATCCATTGCCGGTTCCATGCTGTTCAAGGCCGCCGTCTTCGGCCGCGACGCCAACTGGGGCCGCATCATGGCTGCCGCCGGTTATTCGGGTGCAGACGTCGATCCCACCCGCGCCGACTGCATCATCAAGAGCGCTGCCGGCGAAGTGCAGGTCATGAAGGACGGCTTCGGCACCGACTTCAGCGAGGAGCTTGCCAAGAAGGTCCTCACCGAGCATGACATCACCGTCATCGTCCGCTTCTATCAGGGCGACGGCGAGGCCAAGGCCTGGGGCTGCGACCTGACTTACGATTACGTCAAGATCAACGGCGACTACCGCACCTGATTTCAAAGGAGGATCCACCCATGAGCGATATCGCAAACAAGGTCGAAACGCTGATGCAGGCGATGCCCTACCTTCAGAAATATCAGGGCAAGATCATCGTCATCAAGTACGGCGGCAACGCCATGATCAACGAAGAGCTCAAGGACGCCGTCATGCACGACGTGGTGCTGCTCAAGCTCCTCGGCATGAAGCCGGTGCTGAGCCACGGCGGCGGCCCCGGCATCAACAAGATGCTTGAAAAGCTTGACATTCCCGTCGAATTCATCGACGGCCTGCGCTACACCTCTGCCGACATCATGCGTGTTGTTGAGATGGTGCTCGTCGGTCAGGTGAACACCGAGCTCGTCGGCTTCATCAACAAGCTCGGCGGCAAGGCGGTCGGTCTCTCCGGCGTCAGCGGTGACATCTATCACTGCCACCAGCGCGACGAGGTGCACGGCTACGTGGGCGATGTGGATTACGTCGATCCCAAGCCCATCTTCGCCATGCTCGACGCGGGTTATATCCCCGTTGTCGCTCCCGTCGGAACCGATGGTCAGGGTCACACCTTCAACATCAACGGCGACACCGCCGCAGGCAAGCTTGCCTCTGCGCTCGGCGCTGAGAAGCTCGTGATCCTCACTGATATCGAGGGTCTGTGCAATGACATCAAGGTCCGCGACGTTATCAGCTACCTGAACATTCAGGACGTGAAGGCGCTCAAGGACAAGGGCACGATCGCCGGCGGCATGATCCCGAAGGTCGACTGCTGCGTGCAGGCCATCGAAGAGGGCGTGACGAGCGTCAACATCATCGACGGCCGCAAGCCCCACTCCGTGCTCTACGAAGCCTTTACCGATGAGGGCACCGGTACCACGATCGGTACCGCACAGCCGAGTGTCGGCATCAAATGGTAAAACATACACCCAATTTATTATAGGAGGACATATACAATGATCGAAAAGTTCAAGACCAACGCCGAAGTCATCGAGAATGGCGACAAGTACCTCTATGGCAACCACGTCCGTATGCCCCTTTCCATCGAGCGCGGCGAAGGCGCTTACGTCTTTGATAAGGACGGCAACAAGTACCTCGACTTCATCGGCGGTATCGCCGTCAACGGTCTCGGTCACTGCCATCCCGCGATCGTGAAGTGCCTCGAAGAGCGCGCCCACACGATCCTGCACTGCTCCAACTACTTCTACAATGAGCCCGCCGTCCAGACCGCGAAGCTCATCGTCGAGAACAGCTGCTTCGACAAGGTGCTGTTCGCCAACTCCGGCGCTGAGGCCAACGAAGGCCAGATCAAGCTCGCCCGTAAGTATGCCAAGGATCACGGCCACCCCGAGCGTTTCGTCGTCATCACGATGAAGAACTCCTTCCACGGCCGTACCCTCGCGACCTGCACGGCCACCGGCCAGTATGCGGTCCATCGCTACTTCGAGCCCCTGCCCTCCGGCTTCCGCTATGCCGAGTTCAACAACCTCCAGTCCGTCAAGGACATCATGGACGAGTACGTCTGCGCGATCCTGACCGAGCCCGTTCAGGGCGAGGGCGGCGTGCGTCCCGCTTCCCAGGAGTTCCTGCAGGGCCTGCGTGACCTGTGCGATGAGAAGGGCATCCTCCTCATGTTCGACGAGGTTCAGGTCGGTTCCGGCCGTACCGGCAAACTCTTCGCGCACCAGAACTACGGCGTGGAGCCCGATACCTGCTCCATGGCAAAGGCTCTCGGTTCCGGCGTGCCCATCGGTGCTGTCTGCGCCCGCGGTGAGGCTGCCAAGACCCTGACGCCCGGCACCCACGGCTCCACCTTCGCCGGCGGTCCTCTCGCCTGCGCGCTCGCTGCCACCACGCTCGACGTGATGATCAACGACGGCGTCATCGAGAACTCCCGCAAGATGGGCGAGTACTTCCGTGACCAGATGCACAAGGTCATCGAGAAGAACCACCCCGACGCGGTCAACGAGATCCGCGGCCTCGGCCTGATCGACGGTATCCAGCTCAATCATCCCACCGGCCAGCCCGTTGTCGACCTGTGCTTCAAGGACAGCAACGTTCTCATCAACAACACCAACGGCAACGTGCTGCGCTTTGTCCCGCCGCTGATCGTTACCGAGAAGGAAATTGACATCGTCATCAAGGCAGTCGATGATGCCATGACCAAGCTCGGCTGGTAAAAACAGGATACGATCCTCGCATTTCTTGCCTGCGAGGCTGGCATGGCACGGGTAAATACCCGTGCCGTGCCGGAAAGTATACACGACCTCATCCCCGGCCTGCCGATGGGGGATCGGTGGGCCGGAGAGCGAGGTATTTTCTGCATTTTGCAGAGTGCAATCCCACCCTTATGTGTTGTGCTGCTGTAAAATTAAAAGGAGGAGTGCTATCCAAGATCTGCATTGGTAGATACCACGAGAATTGAAGAAGAAAAGGCATTACCGTAAAACTGCGTTCACCATTCAAAAACAACTTGCTATTTTTGCGATACTGTGCTAAAGTATGTGCATAGATATCCATGCAAGTAGCAGAGTGACCCCCAAAATTTCGAAAGGTTGGTAACACTATGAGTAAGGAAAAGAGAATGCCCAAACTATGGGAAGCCCTGTTGACACTGGCATTTCTGGTCGCCGCTCTGGCGGTCGGTATTATCATCTTTGGTGTCGACCCGCATGTACCCATGTTTGTCGGCGTGATGGCTGCCGCGGTCATGGCACTGCATCTCGGCTACAAGTGGGATGAAGTTGAAAAGTCCATGATGGACGGCATCTACAAAGCATTGCAGTCCGTCTGCATCTTGATCATCGTCGGTATCCTGATCGGCGTGTGGATCAATGCGGGCGTTGTGCCTACCATGATCTACTATGGTCTGAAAGTCCTGAAACCCGCGATCTTCTTCATTGCCTGCGTTCTGATCTGCTCCATCACCTCACTCGCCACCGGCACCTCCTGGGGCACGATGGGTACGATGGGCGTTGCCCTGATGGGTATCGGCTTCGGTCTCGGCATGAGCCCCGGCATGACCGCCGGTGCGGTTCTCTCCGGCGCCTACTTCGGCGATAAGATGAGCCCGCTGTCCGATACGACGAACCTCGCTCCCGCCATGGCCGGTACGGACGTGATGACCCACGTCAAGGCCATGATCCTGCCCACGGCGATCACCTATGGTATTACTCTGATCTTCTTCGGCGTCCTCGGCGTGATGCAGTATCACGGCGGCGATGCGGATATGTCCCGCGTGATCGAGTTCTCCAACGCGCTGAACGCTGCGGAGGGCGGCGTCTTCAACATCAACCCGCTGCTGCTCCTGCCCCCGATCGTCGTTATCGTGGCAGTTGCGCTGAAGGTCCCCGCGATCCCCGGCATTACCCTCGGTATCATTGTCGGCGCCATTCTGGGCCTCATCTTCCAGCCCGAGGCCTGCACGCTCGGCACCATCTTCGATTACGGTAAGAACGGCTACTACTTCTCCGATGAAGTGCTCGCCATGTTCGATGCCAAGCTGACGCCCGAAACGAGCTACACCATGACGAAACTGCTGGAAAGCGGCGGTATCATGGGTATGATGTCCTCCGTCTCCATGACGATCATCGCCATGATGTTCGGCGGTATCATGGAGGATACCCACCAGCTCGAGGTCATCGTCAACGCCCTCAAGAAGTTTGCCAAGGGTCCTGCGGCTCTCGTCGGCCTGACCGAAGTGACCTGCGTTCTCTCCAACGCCACCATGCCCGAGCAGTACATCTCCATCGTGGTTCCCGGCCGTATGTATGCCGAGGAGTATCACAAGATGGGCGTGCACCCGGCGGTTCTGTCCTCTGCTCTTGAGGGCGCCGGTACCGTTACCTCCGCTCTGATCCCCTGGAACACCTGTGGTGTGTTCATTAAGGATACGCTGGACATCGCTCCTTGGGGCGCCGGCGGTTACGGTCCCTGGGCCATCTTCAACTGGCTCATGCCCATCATCAACTGGCTGTGCGTGCTGATCGGCTGGACGCTCAAGGATCTTGCCGGTAAGCCCTTCAAGAAGGCTAAGAAGGCTGCGAAGTGAACACCTGACAGAAACATAATCCCAAACAGTACGCAAACCTCTTAATAAGGAAATACAATTATGACAATGAATCGGAATCTGTATCCCTGTGTGGAATTCGATCTCGATCTATTGGCAGAGAATCTGGCAGCGCTCGTAGAGCGCTGCCATGATTCTCTCATCGAGGTCGCCGGCGTCGTGAAGGCAGTGTCCGCACTGCCTGAGATCGTGCGCGTTTATGAAGAAAGCGGCGTGAAGTTTATTGCCACGTCGCGCGTGAGTCAGCTGCGCATCATGCGCGAGGCGGGACTCACCCAAAAACCGCTGATGCTCATTCGCATCCCCATGCTTTCGGAGCTTCCGGACGTGGTGGCGCTGAGCGACATCAGCCTGCAAAGTGACATCACCGTGCTGCGCGCACTCAACGAAGAGGCGAAGCGGCAGAATAAAATACATGAAGTGATCCTGATGATGGACCTCGGCGATCTGCGCGAGGGCTTCTGGAATGAAGAGGACGCGCTGGACGCTGCGCTTGAGGTGGAAAATAAGCTCAAAAATCTGCGCCTTGCGGGCGTGGGCGTGAACTTGAGCTGCTACGGCTCCGTTGTGCCGACCAAGCGAAATATGCAGGCGCTCGTCAGCTTGGCGGCGGACATTGAGCGCGAGATCGGCAGGCCGCTTGATTACGTCAGTGGCGGCGCGTCGACCTCTGCCTATATGGCTTTGAACGGCACGATGCCTTACCGCATTAACCTGCTGCGCTTTGGTGAGATCGGACTGCTTGGCGAGTCAGACAATTTCTCCCCTGATTTCTTACATAAGGACGTGCTAACGATTAAGGCTGAGGTTATCGAGTGCCGCGACAAACCGAGCTTTCCGGTCGGTGAGTTGGGTGTAAATGCCTTCGGCGAGGTGGGTCATTATGAAGACCGCGGCATTCGCCGCCGTGCGATCGTTGCCATGGGGCGCGTGGACTACGGCAACTGCTTCGACCTTGTGCCGCGCATGGAGGGCGTTGAGGTCATCGGTGCCTCGTCCGACCACACGATTCTTGACGTTGAGAATGTGAAGGACAAGATCCACGTCGGCGACGTGCTGGAGTTTGGCATCAAGGCCTATGGCCCGATGGCCTATCTTACACACAGTGACGGGGTCCGCGTGGTATGCAAGGGCGGAAAAGCAAACACCTGAACAAAACGAGAAAGAGAGAAACAACAGTATGCCGACGGTGAGTGAATTTTGGGACGGCCGCGCGCAGAATTACGATGCGCAAGTCGGCGCCAGTTATGCGAAAGCCTATGAAATGACGGCGGAGCGCTTCAAACAATATCTCAAGCCGACGGACACTGTGTTGGACTTTGCCTGCGGAACGGGGATTGTGACGCTGGCGGTCGCGCCCGCGGTCAAGTCCGTGCGCGCGATCGACGTTTCCGGCGAAATGGTGCGCCGCGCGCAGGAAAAAACCGAAGCGCAGGGAATGGAGAATGTGACCGTTACGCAGACGGATCTGTTTGATACCTGCCTTGCGGAGGAGAGCTTTGACGCGGTGCTGGCCTGCAATGTGTTGCTTTACATCAAGGATCGTGCCGCGGCGCTTGCGCGCATCCGCGCGCTGCTCAAACCGCAGGGAATGCTGCTTCTGGTGTCGGATTGCTTGGGCGAGGGCATCACGCGCGAGCGCATGACGAAATGGTTCGAGTACAAGACCGGCAAGCGGCCCTATGTTTCCTTCGATACGATGCGATCGCTGGAAAGGGAAGTCGCCAACGCGGGATTTTCCGTGCTGGCGAGGGAGAACCTCTTTCCTGCGCCGCCGAACCTTTTCCTTGCGGCAAGAAAAGCATAAAAGAAGAACCGCTTACTCGGTAAGCGGTTCTCCTTTTATGCGATTTTATGCGGCAGCTTATCAAGGAGCCTGCCGCCGTAGCGGAAGGTCAGCTCGCCGATGAGCAGCCCCAGCAGTGCAGCGATCAGCACGTCGCTCGGGAAGTGAACATAAAGATACAGGCGGGAGAGTGCGATGAGCACCGCGAGCGGAATGGCCGCATAGCCGAAGCGCCTGTCGGTCTTCGTCAGGATCGTTGCGGCGATCGTCGAGGACAGCGTGTGCCCCGAGGGGAAGGAATAATCCGTCGGTGAGGCGATCAGCAGCCGCACGGATGGATCGAGCCAACAGGGGCGCGGCCGCGCAACCAGATTTTTGAGCACAATGTTGCCGACAAGCAGTCCTGCGAGCAGACCCATCAGCACGAGCGCACCCTGACGGCGGTACTTTTTGCTGCACAGCAGAGCCAGCCCCGCAAGGATCCAGATGATGCCGGCGTTGCCGAGCATCGTGAGCTTCGGCACCACAGCGTCCAGAAACGGGCAGGCGATCGTGTTTTGGATCCAGTGCAGAATGCCCCAGTCAAACGCCATGGATTGGTATCTCCTTTTTCAGATTTGGCAGCTTCCTTATTTGTGCAGCAGCGGGGAGAGCGGCTTGTAGATGAGGAAGCACAGCGCCACGTCGATCATACCCTTGGCGAAAGTGAAGGGCATGTTAAAGACCATCAGGCACTCAAGAAGACCGTTGGTCGAGGGACGAATGGCCTGATACATGCCGATGATCGCCTCGAGCGGCAGATTGTAGCACACAACATAGGCGGGATAGACCACAAAGAAGTTGAAGGGGACGGACAGCACTGCCATCAGCAGCGCGCCGGTGAGCGCACCGACGAGCGCGCTCTTGCGGGACTTCTTTTTCTGATAGATGAAGCCTGCGGTGAAGGAAAATACGCTGCCCATGATAAAGTTGAACAGCTCTCCCACATAGGCGGAAGACGTGCCGTGCAGCACGGAGAACAGCACATTTTTGAGCAGCGTTACAACGACGCCGTAGACGGGGCCGAGCGAGAACGCCGCAAGCAGTTCGGGGAGATCGGAGATGTCGAGCTTGACGAAGGCGGGGATGAGCGCGGGGATCGGGAACTCGATGAACATCAGCAGGAACGCGACGGTCGAGAGCATGGCGGTCACCGTGAGCTTGTGGGTGCGGCTGACCGCGCGGGGGGTGGAGATGGCGCTGGCATTGGATTCGGACATAAAAATACACTCCTTTTTGTCATTTCCCCTGAAAGAACAAGTCTTCCAAGGTGCATGACGCAAAAGAGCGTGAAAATTGCGTGGTAGATCGCGCGCAGCACATCTTCTCTCATCCGGACTGTGACCGTCGGTACCGGAATTTCACCGGTTCGTGCGATAAAAAAATACCGCTTGCGGACTGTAACCGCCGGTGGGGAGTTTCACCCCGCCTCGAAGACAAGTGATTCAGTTGATAGCTTGAGTATACGACAAATTTTCAGTTTGTCAAGAGGGAAATGCTTTACAAGGACGAACGAATGTTCTATAATGGAAAAAGAATGGGAGGCGATGCCAATGCGGGGAAAGCCCTGTTCCTGCGCGTTTACCGGCCATCGGCCGGGAAAACTGCCCTGGGGGGAAAATGAAAACGACCTTCGCTGCGTCGCGCTCAAGGCAAAGCTGCGCGCGGCGGTGGAGAGTGCCATTCACGAGGGAATGGAGCATTTTATCTGTGGCATGGCCGAGGGCTGCGACCTCTACTTTGCAGAAACCGTGCTCGCGCTGAAAAAGCACTACCCGCACGTCACACTCGAAGCAGCGATCCCCTGCCCTACGCAGGCGGACGGCTGGAGCGAAGCGCAGCGATCGCGCTACCGCGAGATTTTGCGGTGCTGCGACTATGAAACAATGGTGCAGCAGAGCTACACGCCGGGCTGCATGCAGCGGCGCAACCGCTACATGGTCGACCACGCGAGCCTGCTGATCGCCGTGAACGACGGACTGCGCGGCGGCACGCGCTCGACGATCGAATACGCCTTCAGGCGCGGCGTGAACGTGCTGGATATTCCACTGGAGTGAGGAGGAAGAAGCCATGCCCTTTGACTTCAAAAAAGAGTATAAGGAATTTTACCTGCCGAAGGCAAAACCGGAGATCGTCACTGTGCCGCGGGCGAATTATATCGCCGTGCGAGGACAGGGTGACCCAAATGAGGAGGGTGGCACGTATCAGCGCGCCATCAGCGTCCTCTATGCCGTGGCCTATACGCTCAAAATGAGCAAGCGCGCGGGACACGAGATCGACGGCTTTTTCGACTATGTCGTGCCGCCGCTTGAGGGCTTTTGGCAGATGCCGGACACGGAGACGGTCGACTATGGGCGAAAATCGGATTTTTGCTGGATCTCTGTCCTGCGTCTGCCGGACTTCATCACGAAAGCGGACTTCGACTGGGCGGTCGAGGCGGCGGCAAAGAAGAAAAAGCTCGACTGCTCGGTAGCGGAATTTCTGACCGTCGACGAGGGCCTCTGCGTGCAGATCATGCACAGGGGTTCGTTGGACGATGAACCGGAGTCCGTTACGAGGATGGACGCATTCCTGCGCGAAAACGGATATGAAACGATTTGAACGACATGCGGCTGCACCACGAGATTTATCTCTCTGACCCGCGCCGTGTCGCGGCGGAAAAACGGAAGACCGTCATTCGCCACCCCATCAAAAAGGTTTGAAAGAGAGAAAAGATTGTTCCCGCCAAAGCGGGAACAATCTTTTTTTGTGCATAAAAATCAAATGTCGAACACACCCATCACGGCAATGCCGATAACAACAAACAGGATCATCAGGTAATGCTTCCACGAGAGCTTTTCCTTGAGGAAGAGCCGGCTCCACAGCACGCTTGCCGCGCAGTAGGAGCTGATGATCGGCGCGGACATCGCAAGATGCTCCGTATCGGCGATGGCATAGATGTAGGCGAACTGACCGGCCGTTTCGCAGATGGCGCCGATGTACTTCGGCGCTTCGCGCTTGGGCAGCAGGCGATCTTTCTTGATGAAGACCACGTAGATAAAGCACAGAACGGCGGCAAACAGGAACGTCAGCTCGTAGGCGACGTTTGCGCTGCCCTCGTTCAGCGTTTCGAGCACGCGGTTGTCAGCAAAGGTGCCGGCGGCGTCAAGCAGGCAGTAGGCGACCGGCAGGGCAAGAGCCAGGAAGCTCTTGGAATACTTGCGGTTGCCCTCGGCCTGACGGGCGGCGCGCAGCTCGGGGTCCTCCGTGGCGTCCACCACGCCGAGACCGATCGCGCCAAAACACACGAGGATGATCGCGCCGATGGCGAGCGGGGAGTAGTCCTCGCCGCCGAGGAAGAGCAGCGTCATCACGGCGACGAGCGCGCCGGAGGAGTTGCAGATCGGGGAAGAAACGGACAGTTCGATGTAGCGCAGTCCAAGGTATCCGAGCGTCATCGAGCCGATATACAGCAGCGACACGGGCAGATACGTCAGAATGATGGAAAAGCTGATCTCCGTGCCGCCAATAAAGATCTCGTAAGCGGCGTGAAGACCCATCACCGTACCGACGGCGATGACCATCTTGAGGTGGGCGAGGTGATCGTCCTCACCCTGGCAGCCGATCTTGGAAAAGAGGTCGCTGCCGCTCCAGCAGAGCAGTGCGATCAGAGAAAGCCAGAACCACATATCGAATTGTTAAACTCCTTTGTACTGTTGGATTTTTTGGTCAGATGAAAAAACAAACAGTACGCGGGGGCGGACGGCGGCGAAAATGCCGGTTTGTCAGCGGTGTTCTACGAATGAGCATATATATAAAAGCGGTATCCTTTTCGAAGGGGGGATTTTCGTTACGGCAGGGTGATGAGTCCGGCGTCGAGCATTTTTTGCAGCGACAGCAGCACGCCAAGCTTGGCGTGGTACCAGGTGAGGCCGCCCTGATAGTAGACGGCGTAGGGCTCGCGCACGGGGCCGTCGGCGGAGAGCTCAATGGAGCTGCCCTGCACGAATGCGCCCGCCGCCATGATGACGTCGGAATCATAGCCCGGCATCGGCGCGGGCACGGGGTCAACGTAGCTGTCCACCGCGGCGGCAGCCTGAATGCCCTTGCAAAAGGCGACCATGCCCTCGGCCGAGCCAAGCTCGACGCACTGGATGATGTCGTGGCGCGTCTCCTTGGAGGAGGGGACGACCGTGAAGCCAAGCTTTTCATAGCACGCCGCGACAAACACTGCGCCCTTGACCGCGCCGGAGACGACATTGGGCGCAAGGAAGAAACCCTGATACAGCGCGGGCATGAGACCGAGGTTTGCGCCGACCTCCTGCCCGAGTCCGGGGGCGGAGAGGCGGTAGGCGCAGCGATCCACGCACTGCTGCGTGCCGCAGATGTAGCCGCCGATGGGGGCAAGACCGCCGCCGGGATTCTTGATGAGACTGCCGACGATCATATCCGCGCCGAAGTCGCTCGGCTCGTTCGCCTCGACAAATTCACCGTAGCAGTTGTCGACCATGATGACAACATCGGGGCGCAGCTTCTTGCAGAAGGCAACGGCTTCGCCGATGGCGTCGACGGAGATCGTCGGGCGCGGGCAGTAGCCCTTGGAGCGCTGAATGTGGATGAGCTTGGTCTTATCGTTCAGCGCGCGCTCGATGGCAGGAAAATCAAAGCTGCCGTCGGGAAGAAGGTCGACCTGCGCGTAGGAAACGCCGTACTCCTTGAGCGAGCATGGGCTTTCGCGGATGCCGATGACCTCTTCAAGCGTGTCGTAGGGCTTGCCGGAGATGGCGAGCAGCTCATCGCCCGGCAGAAGGTTGGCGGAAAGCGCGATGGCCAGCGCGTGCGTGCCGCAGGTGATCTGCGGGCGGACGAGCGCGGCCTCGGTGTGGAAGGCGCTGGCGTACACGCGCTCTAAGTTGTCGCGGCCCTCGTCGTCGTAGCCGTAGCCGGTGGAGGCGGCAAAGTGCGTCGCGTTCACGCGGTTTTCCTGCATCGCGGCGATGACCTTCACCTGGTTGAGCTCGGCGATCTGCTCGATCTCGGCAAAGCGGGGCTTGAGCTCCTCAAGCACGGCCTCGCCGAAGGCAAGCACCTTTTCGCTCACACCGAGCGACAAATACATTTCATCTCTGTTCATTTCTCCTCCTCCGGCGTGTCGGGAAATGCAACGCCGTTGCATCGTAAAATAAACCGCAGCGGATAGTCGCGGTCGAGATAGTTGCGGCTGTACCATTCGTAGGTTGCGGCGGGGACTTGACGCAGCTCGGGCGCTTCCGTGCGGAAAAGCTCGAAGGTCTGCCGGTCGCCCGAGAGCAGCGCGCCCAGAAGTTCGCCCTGCTGCTCTTCATAGAGCCGAGTGAAGCAGGCGTCCATAATGAGGGCACAGGCACGTTCGTCGGTGGAACCGTAGTCCTCGCGATGGGAGAGCCAGTAGAGAAACTCACGCGGGTCGAGATCGAGGTGTGTTGTGACCTGCGAAAGCTTATAGAACGCAGTTCTGTCCTGTCGCTTCAAAACGTCGATAAGGTAGGCGACAAGCTGCTCGTCCAGCGCGATGCAGTCGCAGAAAACCTCAAAAGCGTGCTTGCCTGCGTCGGGGTCGGGCGCGGGCGATTCGCCCTCGCTCGGCTCGGGCAGATTATACGCCTCATGTTCCAAAAGCTCCATTTTCCTCACCTTCAGTCCATAATCTTTAACAAAATATCACAGAGTGGCGGAAAAATCAACAAAAAACAGGGGGAAAGCCGCTAAATCCGGCCTTCCTCCTGTAACTTTTTTTGAAGCAGTGCGCAATTTTTTTGCAACCGCCTATCCTGCGGCGTGAGGGACAGTGCCTTTTCCGCGCAGCTGAGTGCGCGCTGCGTCTGCCCCGTGCGGTCATAGGCGAGCGAGAGCAGGTCGTAAGGGTAGCTTCCCCAGGCGAAGGGTTCGCAGATGTAGGTGCGCGGCCGCTCCGTGATCGTGAGCGCGCGATTTGCCATAAAAATAACGCCGTACCAGTCCTGCTGCGCGTAGAGCAGGTCTGCGAATTCAAGGTACGGCTCGCGCAGGTGCGGCGCTTCGGCAACGGCGCGGTGCAGCCAGAGTGCGGCCTCTTCGTCGCGCCCCAACTGCCGCAGGCAGCGCGCAATGTAGCGCATCGAGGCGCAGCGCTCATCGCGCCAGACGGCACGCGGCATCGCAAGGTGCTCTTTCAGCACGGCGACGGCGCGCTTCCATTCGCCGTGGAACATATATTCCCGCCCGAGGTAGTGGCGGTTACGGTCGTTGTCCGGCTCTTCGCGCACCGCAAGCTCCAGAAGCGGCAGATACTGCCCGCGCGATTTGCCGAGGTCGGGATGGTGGTCGAGTTGCACACCCTCAGCGTCAACAAACTGCTCTGTACCCTCGCCGGTGTATTCCAGCACCTCATGCACCGCGCCCTTCCAGCGGTAGCAGCCGTTTTTGTGGATCTTATCCGCCCAAAAGACGCAGCCCTCGCGCCCGTCGGACAGAAAGCTCCATGTGTAGCGGTAACGAGCGCGCGTTGTGTCCGGCCGCCACGCTTCCTCCAGCTTTTTGCGCCAGCCGGGGCGGAACTGTTCGTCAAGGTCAATGCAGCAGCAGAGGTCGGCGGTCTTTGGGATGAGCGTCAGCGATTCGTTGCGCGCTGCGTCAAAGCGCCACGGCGCGATGATCTTCTGCGAAACATGCGCGCCGCGGACGCGCAGCTTTTTGACCGTATCGTCCGTCGAGCCAGTGTCGAGCACACAGACGTCGTCCGCTTCGGACGCGGAGTCCATGAAACGCTCAACAAATTGCGACTCATTTTTGCAGATGGCGTAAACACAGATTCGGTAGGAAATGGGGATCACCTTCTTATTTTATATGTATGGCGGCGCGGCGTGCGCCGCACCGCCTTTGCTTAGGTTGCGAGCAGACCTGCCGCGCGCAGGTTTGCAAGCAGCGTGTTGAACTGCGTGACGCTATCCTCGGTGCCTGTTGCATCTGCGACTGCCGCGGCTACGCGCGTGTCAGCGGGACCGGCGGGCCCCTGCGGCCCGGTGGGACCGATCGGCCCTTGCGCTCCGTCGCTGCCGACAAGACCCTGCGGGCCCTGCGGCCCGACAGGACCGGCAGGCCCTTGCGGTCCGGTAGGGCCGACCGCACCGGCTGCACCGGCCGCGCCGACAGGCCCCTGAGGCCCGGTGGGACCAATGGGACCCTGAGGCCCGGCTGCACCGGCAGGTCCCGCGGGGCCTACGGCGCCGGTCAGTCCCTGCAAGCCCTGAGCGCCTTGCGGACCGGCGGGCCCGGTCGGGCCGGTTGCACCGACTGCACCGGCGGGGCCTTGCAGCCCTTGCACGCCCTGCGGCCCCGTGGGACCGATCGGACCGGGTACACCTTGGATCCCTTGTACGCCCTGCGGCCCTGTCGGCCCCTGCACATACTGCGGCGGGAAGACCGGCGGGAACGGCGGCGGACAGGGAGCAGGACAGGGCGGCGGACAGCATGGCTTTGCGCAGCCACACGAATTCTGAAAACGATTCATCAAAATACCCTCCTTCAAAGCTCGGGGCAGGAAAACTCCTGCGTTTCATTCTATGCGCGCCCGACGAGGAGGTGAGCGCAAGGGAATGTGCACGTTTTGTGAACAATTGGGAAAAAACTTGCAACAGATGGGGCGGTATGCTAACATACTGTAATATGTTCAGCAACAGGAGGATGTCATGCAGAAGAAATTGCTTATCCCAATCCTTGTGGTACTGGTAATAGTCATCGTGCTGATAACGCGAGGCTGCGGGAAGAAAGATACAAAGCAGGAAGCCCGACAGGAAGAACCGCAGGATACGGTGGCTGATCCATTTGACGATGCGAGCGCTGCGGGGAATGATGTCCGCGCGCAGTTCGGCACGATGACAGCTGACGAAAACGGCGGCGTTGATATCACCGTCGAAGCAGATGGCACGCAGACGACCTATACCTATACAGACGTTGCGTCTGACGCGTGGTATGCCGATGCGGTCAACTATGTTGTTTCGACCGGTGTGATGAGCGGCGATGATGCGCAAAAACTCTTTCAGCCGGAGTACGGCGTGGAGCGGTATTTGTTTTCGGTGATCATGTACCGTTTTGCCGGCGGCACGCCGACGGAAACGGATGCGGCCTTCAGTGATCTCACCGGTGAGGAATGGTACTATGACTACGTCAAGTGGATGGTCGGTGAGGGACTGATGGGCGGCAACGGCGGAGCGTTTGATCCCAACAGCTTTCTTTCCTGTGAGCAGGCGATCATTGTGCTCTACCGCCTGGCGGGCGAGCCGGCGGTTTCCGGGACGCTTGACGGCTATCCCTATGCACCGAAAGTGTCGGAGAGTGGAAGGGATGCCGTGACCTGGGCATGGAACAACGGGCTCATTACGGAGAAGGAATGCGTCTGGTATCCGACACAGGCCGTCAGCCGTGCGCAGGTCGCGCTTTTGCTGATGCGATATGACGCGCTGATCGGTCGAAATGCAGCATAAGTAAAATTCTTGCGGGTATTCTGTAAAAACGGAATGCCCGCAAACCATTGAAAACACTTACCTTTTTGCGGATTGTAAAGAGCGTGAGAAAGAAAGCGTCGAAATATCTGGAAAAAACTGTTGACAAACGATAAGGTACGTGCTAAGATAACACCTGTTCCGCGGTTGGAGCGTGCACCTTGTAAA
>ENA-UOJG01000872-UOJG01000872.1-human-gut-metagenome-genome-assembly--contig:-C47-NODE-872-length-36840-cov-8.660650_pt1 | contig 36840 bp, 29 predicted proteins | sample MGYA00242340_ERZ723887 | MGnify/ENA metagenome assembly ERZ723887 | reverse complement strand
TGTAATCTTCGTACTATTGTTTGCCGTCTGCCGCGTTTACTCCGTCGTTGATGTTACATTTGAGGAATTGGTAAGCTCCTGCATATACTTTGCAGGAGCTTTCAATATATGGACGTAAACGCCGAACTTCTGTTAAGTCTCTTTTGAAGTTTGTGAGGAGCTATACTGTAAGGGCAGTTTGTGCGGCTCCCATTGAGCAAAGCAACAGCGGGTTGCTTGCATAGGATTTCCCGCTGTGATATAATCGATTCAGAAAGTAAATCTTCAATAAAAGGAGCGGAAGCAGCATGGAAACTAAAAATGTATTATTTGAATTGCGCACAAAAAACGGTCTTACTCAGGGTGAGCTTGCCGACAAGGTGTTTGTCACCCGCCAAGCAGTCTCTCGATGGGAGACGGGAGAAACTCAGCCCAACGTTGACACCTTGAAACTTTTATCGAAGCTGTTCGATGTTTCGATAAACACTCTTTTAGGCTCGCCCAGAAGGCTTATCTGTCAGTGCTGTGGTATGCCGCTGGACGATTCTTCGATAAGCAGGGAGCCGGACGGATCCTTCAATGAGGAGTACTGCAAGTGGTGCTACACCGACGGCAAGTTCGTCTATACAAGTCTTGAGGAGCTGGTGGGATTTCTTGTCGAACATACATCAAGCAAGGATTTCCCGCCGGAGCAGGCGAGGGAGTTCTACGAAGCACAGCTTCCCAAACTGAATTACTGGAAGGATAAGGAACAGTAAGATGCAGGTATAGTTATCCGGCTCAGTCTAAAGGCTGAGCCGGATGTTTTTCTATCACTTCAAGGAAAAAATTGGTATTACATTCCCATTTCCCTGAGCTCCGAAACGATTTTTACATAAAACTCCCTGACGTCAAAGCCTTTGATGTTTTCTCGGTTTAGATCTATCATATCTCCGTGTGAAATTCCGCGCTTTCCGGCAGGGGTGAGCATTGTAAAATCATCACCCCATTTGCAGGATTCTGCCGAGACAAGACCGTCATTAGGTCCGTCAAAGCGCTTTGCAAGTCGGTATGTAAAGTTGAGCGGAAACTGCCCGCCCCTTGCGTGATCAAGCTTTGAACCTACGCTTCGATAGCTGACGCCGGGCATATCCGGCATACGTTCATTAAGCTCGGCACAGCCTTTTGCAGTAAGGTCGGTGACAGCCGCCATGAAATCAGGCGATTTATCGCCAAGCCCGCTGAGGGTTTCATCATAAAATGATGCAATGGATTTCTGAATTTCCTTGGGTATTTTTTCAAGGAGATAGTCCGCGAACAGGCAGCCGCGGTGAGGGGTGTTGATTGTTGTTAAGGAAGCCATATATTTGTCTGCGCCGCAGCAGCTTATAGCGTATCTTGAATCAAGACCGCCCTTGGAGTGAGCGATAATATTGAGCTTTTCGCAGCCGGTTTCATCGACGATGCTTTTGATTCTTTTCGCAAGGGCTTCCCCGCTGTCGGCGACTGAGGCGGCGGAATCATGCTGACCGTAATAGATGACTGCACCGTTTCTTTCCAATTCCTTCGGGATCCTGCCCCAGTAGTTTGGAAGCTTAAGATCGCGGAAGAAAACACCGTGGACGAGCAGAATCGGGTATTTTGTTTTGCAGACCTGAGCCTCTGTGCGAGCTGAATTGTCAAGGCTTTTCCTAAGCTCAAAGTCAGTCTCGGCGGAGGTTATTTTTATGATTCTAAACAGCATGATAAGGTTTGCAATCGGCACCATCCCGAAATAAAGCCCTAAAGCCCTTGTTTTAAGCCCGAGTTGAACCGAGGTGAGATACACCCTGATAATGCCATTCCAGAAGACAATACATTCCACCAAAAAGCAGACGATACAGCTATACAGCGCGGGCTTCCATCCTTCGGGCAGAAGCTTGACTAAAAGCAGGATATGCGCAGCAACGCTTATAATCGTGGATGGTATGAATGCCTTTAAGAGAATGTTTCCGCCCTCGCAGATTCTCAGACGAAGCAGTTCTTTCCGGTGTGAAAGCATCACCGGAAAAGCATTTATAAGAAGAAACAGGGGTATGACGGCTAATGCCCAGACAAGCCCCGAAATTTCAGTCAACCAGTAAAGATTGGCGGTTATGGTGATGATTATTATGTCCAGAAATAAAAACAGTTTTTTCAGCATATTGCACCTCACATATCAGGCTATATTGTTTCAATTATAAACTAAATCAGGTAAAATAGCAATAGTGCCGATTTATTTTTCATCTCAAATCGATAACATGGCAATCCCTGCGAAGCCCGGTTCAACCGAGTTTCGCAGGGGTAGGGGTGATTATATACTAATCATGCTTTTCAGGGATTAGCGGGCGATTCCGAATTTATCGCGTTATTTAGCCTATCCGCAATATCATTTGGCACCGGAATAATCCGTTGGGATTCATCTGCCGCAAGAAGCGGGGTGGCCTTGGTGATTTTGTAAATAGCCGCCGCCTCTTTAAACTTTTCCATAGCTGCCGCAAAGCAGTCTTCGTTCTTTTCCAAAAAGATGTACACCCACCGCAGGTTGTCCTTATCCTCGGTGGCAACTGCCAGAATTCTGCCGTCAAAGTTCTGAATCATACCGGTTGTGAAGGCATATTCGATGTTTTTAAGCTCGGACAAATCCACCGTCGCTTTGATTCTTTTTACATACTTCTGATACTCCGGGTCGTCCTTATACCGCGAGAAGTTGTGCCAGTGAGCCCCAGCTATTATATCGCGGTAATTATTTGCATACATAACCCGGTTTACATAACTGTTCCACACAAGTGATTTATCAATCGGGAAGTCCTTGACATTCATATCGAGGACAAATCCGGTCACGGCGGAAAGCTCGCCGTTCATGAAGGTTACAAGCACGCTCTTCTGGGTTGTCGAATCGAGTATATCAAACTTGGGCGAACCGTAGGAGATATCCGAGCCGTCGGGAAGGCTTAAGGCGTTTTCAACGAGCGTAACGGCGGTGTCGAGAGCTTTATATCCCTCTTCCGTTTCGTCGAAGAACAGATGGTTGTTCGACAGCCGCAAAAGTGCCATAACCTTGTCGTCAATCCACATATCAGGCTTGGTAAGGCAGGGGTTGCGAGAGAGCTTGGTAAGAAAATCAAGCGCAAGCTCGCAGCCCTCAATAGCGTCCCTGACATCTCCGCCGTAGCGGAAAATGGAGGTATAATATATGGCATCGGTTATCTTTTCCTTATAAATGCACTGATTAAGTGCGCGGGTCTTAGTTTCGTCTCTACCGGTATAATGCTCCATCATAAGGCACATTTTCGACATATCATAGTCGCAATTCTCTTCTTCGATAAATTTCATCGCGACGCTTTCGTCCGGCTCTGCTCTTAAGTATCTGTGAATCAGGTTGCCGCGCCATAGAGGGTCGGTGCAGAGCCTTATCGATTTTTCAGCAAGTCGGCGAAGCTCGGGCAGATTCTGCTTATCCTTCGGGATATTTTCGATTGTTACCATGGTAAAGGCGATTGCCTCCCAGTCGTCGGGAAATTCTGAGCACCATTTTTTCAGGATTTCCAGCCGCTTTTCTGGATCCTCTTCGGCATTTGCTTTATTGCGGTATTCCCCACGCCTGCGCTGTTTAGCCTCCCCCGAAACGCCCAAAAGCGAATCAACGGTAACGCCGAAATATCCTGCGATTACGGGAAGCATCTCTATATCAGGGTAGGCTGACTGCGTTTCATAGCGGCTGATAGCCTGAATCGACAGCCCGAGCGCTTCGGCGAGCTCATCCTGAGTCATATCCAGCGAGCGGCGAAGTTTTTTAAGATTCTCTCCAAAATTAAGGTTCATAAGTAATCCTCCAAAGTAATATTTCGGCCGATGTGTTTATTATATCAGACCGAGCGGAGGATGTAAACATCACTGTAGGAGAGAATTTTTCTCGGGGAGCGGGAAAAATGGGTGGAATCTTCAAGCAATTCAGCAGAAAGGCTTATTACAGCTTTGCAGCCATTGCAAGCCGGAAGCATATGCGCAACGAAATTACAAACTGTGCAGCGCTTCCCCATCATAGCTCATGTAGTTATTGGCGTCTCTATACATCATTATCGATTTGACCATATCGGAGGTATGGATATATGCAAGCCGAAGAATTGCCAGCACATAGATGAAATCATCGGGGTAAAGGGCACAGTATTCTTTTTTATAGCCGTTTTGAAGTGTCTTCTCGTTTTCATCCAGCAAACCGATGTGGCGAAGTCGGATTGCGGCATCGTTTACAGCCTCTGCCGTCAAGCCGGTTTCATCGGCGAGCTTTTCCGGGGTGAAAAAGGTTCCTGCCTCGCCGTTTTCGATCAGCCTTTTATAGATGACCTTCAAAACCCTTCTCGCGTTTTTATCTCCAAGCACAGACAGCATCTCACCCGCCTTGTCAAGGTCGAATAGTACGGCGGATTCAGTTCCGCCATAGCTGCGGTCTATAAAAGTAAAGGCATCCGAAAGAAACACCGCACCGTGTTCAGGCGAGCCTTCGTCTATCATACAAGCGCAGCTGCATTTTGGAAAGTCAAAGTCTTTCTTAAGTTTATTGATGAATCCTTGCAGCTTTTCATCCGTTTCGACCTGTTTTATTCCGTAGAATGTGCGCTGTGCTTTCAAAAACAGTGAAATGACTGCGTCGAAGCAAAGCTGGGGCAGCTCGGTGGTGTCTACCTTCTTTGGTTCGTGGGGGATATCCGAAAAAAGCGCGTTGATATCGACGGAAAGTGATTTTGCTAATGCCGGCAGAAGGGAAATATCCGGGTTTGTTATGCCATTCTCCCATTTACTGACCGACTGCGCAGTAACGCCGAGCTGTTCTGCAAGCTGCTCCTGCGTATACCCGCAGAGCTTGCGGTAGTGTGCGATGTTTTGACATATAGATAGCATATTACAACCTCCTTTTGTATTGAATATATTATATCATAATTATTTACAACTTTAAAGATAGTGATTGGATGGATGATGTGCCGATTTTTCAACTTGCGGTTGAATATGCTAAGAAAGTTTTGTGGAGAGGTTGCCTAATGGGTTGGGTGGAGATGTTGCCTGATGGGTTGGGCGGAAGTGTGCCCGAGGGGGGATTGTATCAGACCGGTCGGAGGATGTAAATATCACCGTGGGAAAGAATTTTTCTCGGGGGCGGGAAAATCGGGTAGAATCTTTAAGCTGTTTCGCAGTTGCATTTGGAAGTCTGCTTGCATCCTTGGCAGCCCATTCATTGAAAAGTCTCCCGAAAAGCAAAATCAATATGAACTCTTTGCATATCGGTATAGTATAGGTTGACGAAGTATATCAACCTTATCTTTACTCGGTGATTTATTCATGATATAATATATTCGGTTTGGGAACGACATTTATAGGGGGATATCTTATGGAAGAATTGAAAATAGCAGAAAAAATAAAGGAAAAAAGAAAAGAACGCGATTTTACCCAGGAGAAGCTTGCAAATATCTTGGGTGTAACAAAAGCCGCCGTTAGCAAGTGGGAAAATTCAGAGAGCTATCCTGACATTACAATGCTGCCCAAAATAGCCCAATTGTTTCACATAACTATGGATGATCTCTTCGGCTATACTCTTGAATACAAGCCTCTGAAGATTGTAAACCAATACTGTTTCGGTTTATATCTTGACGATGTAGACAAAGAAATTCTGGATCACGGAACCGTAAAAGAATGCCGACTCGTAAAAAACGGACAATATATTGAAGCCGAAGACAGGATAGAGTATGCTTGGGAGGTGCGGGTTCAGATAGTATCCACCGAAGATGATTTTCCGTATACGCTTCAAAAGCTCTTAAAGACGAACAGGCTTATGGATGGTTACAGCGTCAGGACTGCCGATGGAAAAATAATTTATGATGACAAGCCCAACAAGCATTTTGTCTGCAAAGAAAAGGTGTGGGAATACAACACTGCCGATAGAAAGTATATGCGTCAGATAATTAAAGAACTGCGTGCGATGGGGTTGCTGGCTGATGACGACTGATTATTTAATCTCAGAATTACAAAAGCCGCGAAGCTCATCCGAACTGAGCTTCGCGGCGTGCGCGATTATTAACCGATGTGGTAAGGGAAGCCGGCGGTGATTATTCCTCCAACTGTCTTCCCAGGAACATAGCGGCGGTTTGCGATAGAGTCAGCTGCAGTTGAGTGCCCTTTGAGTTCGCCTCGGGAGCCAAGAAGCAGACCGCGCCTGCGATATCTCCCGAAGCTATTATCGGGGAGATGGCTATGGCATTTTTGGATACTCCCTCCACCGGAAGTATCGGCTTGCCGTCGCCGTCGTAGGTCCAGCTTTTGCGGGTGTCCAAAAGCTCCTCAAGCCCGGGCGATAGTCTGCGCTCGGCGTATTCCTTCTTCTGAACGCCTGATACCGCAACGACATGGTCGCGGTCGAAAATAACCACCGGAGCAGAGCCGAGCTTGTGGATGACCTCGGCGGCAGACGCTGCGCTTTCGGACATCTCATTTATGGGTGAGTATTTTTTGAAGATTACCTCACCCTCGCTGTTTGTGTATATTTCAAGCGGGTCGCCCTCACGAATCCGCATGGTTCTGCGAATCTCCTTGGGAATAACGACCCTGCCCAAGTCGTCAATACGTCTGACGATTCCTGTTGCCTTCATATTGTTCTCAATCCTTTCATTTATTGCTGATTGGCAGGATATCGCGCGCTTGCGCGATATTCAAACTAACCGGCGTTTTTATTTGACAAGCAATGCTATTATTTGCCGAAAGGTTGAAATTATACTTGTAAGATTTGCAGTGGGGATGCGATTATCCATGTTGATTACGAGAAGTGCATTATCAGACTTTATGATTACATTGTCGGCGTCAAGGAATAGAGATGCACTATTAAAAAATATCCCGCACCGAAAAACTTATTGCAAATGTGGCTGTTCCCTGCATAATATGAAATATGATAAATTTATCGCTATGCTTTGAATATTCAGCTATTTTATGACCATATACAAGGCTTATACCCTTTTAAGATGAAATCAGAAAATTATCAACGCCCGCCGGGAGATTATCCCCGACAGGCGTTGGCTTTTTCACTATAAAATTACTTTCCCAAGGCAATCTCACCAAGATATTTAAGACTTGGCTTAGGAATACGCTTCTGACCGTTTTTGCGGTCTACTGCTATAAGACCGAAGGTCATGGCGAAGCCCTTCTGCCACTCGAAGTTGTCAAGAAGGCTCCAGCAGAAATATCCCTTTACCGGCAGACCGTCTTTTATGCAGTTAGCAACGCCGTCGGTCGCGCGGCGGATAAAATCAACCCGCCTTGTATCGTCGGACACTGCTGCACCGTTTTCGGTGACAATAATATCGCCCTTGAAGTCCTTGGCAACGGTTCGTATTACGTTTTCAAGAGCTTCCGGGTAAAGCTCGTATCCCATCTGAGTAAGCTCTGCTCCGTCCGGCGTGGGAAGATCACCTTCCGCCGAAACAAGTGTGCGGGTATAGTTCTGAACTCCCAAGAAATCGTCGTCCTTTATATACGGCAGATAGTGGGTGAATTCCTCAGCCCATTCCTTTTCGGCGACAGCCTCACCGCCCGAAACCGGCTGCAAATCATGAAGGCTCAAAGTCAGACCCACCTGAATATCGGGATAAAGCTCCTTTATGACCGCTTTTGCCGCCTGATGCGCCTTCATTACTATGATATCGCCCTCCGGCGTGCGGGGATTTGTGAAGCTCTGCGGGGTTTCGGTGCCGAAGATTTCAAGATTTTCCTTTGCGGCAAGCTCTCTGCCCTTGATCATCTTTTCAAAATTCATTCCCATCTGAACGCTTGAATCGCCGTCGGACGCCTTTTTAGACATTTCCATAGCCATACGCATATACCGCTTTGCGATTGCCGCAACCTGTATGCCCATGTTTGCCTCGTTTATAGTGCAGATGTATTTAAGCTCTTTGCCAAGGCACTCGACGGTATGTTTTACATATTTTGCAAAGTCCTCCGGAGCGGTAGCCGCCTCCCAACCGCCCTTTCTAATCATCCATACCGGACTTGAGAAGTGATGGAGTGTTACTATAGGCTCCACGCCGTGTCTTTTACAGCACTCTATCACACTGCGGTAGTGTTCAATTTCGGAATCGTCGAATACGCCTTCCTGCGGCTCGATTCTTGCCCACTCAATCGAAAAGCGGTAGGCATTAAGACCTGCCTCGGCAAGAAGTCTGATATCCTCTTCAAAGCGGTTGTAGTGGTCAACCGCGTCCAGCGACGGCTCAAGATAGCTTGAATACTTCATCTGCTCCTGTGCCCAGCAGTCGTTGTTTGTATTGTTTCCTTCAACCTGATGCGCCGCGGTTGCCGCGCCTACCAAAAAGCCCTTTGGAAATTTACCCATAGCATATGCTCCCTTCAGCATTTATTTTACTGTAATTATATCAGCCTTTAAAAGCATAATAAAGCCAAATACCCCGGATAAATTACAAAAATTAAGGATAGCGCTGGCTATCCTCAATTTTTAGTCTTTCGGTACTGTGCCGGAGTGCATCCTACAACCTCTTTAAACGACTGTATAAAGTAGTTTGGAGTGTTGAAGGCAAGCCTTTCCGCGATTGTCTGAACGCTTTGTGATGTCGTCTTTAGAATCACCTTCGCACGCTCTATTTTCGCGTATTTTATGTAGGTCGAAACGGATACGCCGGTTTCCTTTTTGAACTTTTCACTCAGATAATATTCGGTGTAGCCAACGAGGTTTCCAAGGTCGGAAGCGCGTATGGGTCTGGTCATGTTCAGCTCGATATAGTCACAGCACTTCTGAATCTCCCGCGAGTATGCGGGATTCGTGCGGCAGCGGTGAACACGGTGTATAAAATCGTCATACATCGCATATACCAGCGAGGTTATTTCTGCGGTATCGCGGCTGTCCTCCGCCGCCTGAATGTAGGAGTCTCCGAGGGAGTAAGCTGTTTCCGGCGACATCCCGCCCTCAATTGCCGCGCGGACTACAATGCTTGTAAATACTATTGCGCTGGTTTTGGCCTGACGCATAGGGTCCCTGCCGTGAACAGGCACGCCGTCACTCAAAGCCTGACTGTTGGCAAGAGCCTCCTGATAGTCGATGTCGCCGTTTTTCACCATCTGCAAAAGAGCGGTTTCCGCCTGCCATACTCGATGGCGGTCGTGTGGCTTTTCGCTCTTTTTAGCCTGAATGTACCCCTCCGGCAGATCCCTGCCCGAAAGGTCGGTTACCGAAAGCTGCTCGCTGTTCAAAAGGTTGTGCAGAAGTATTGCATAGCGGCTGAATATAGCAAATGACAGAACCGGCGCTTCGCCGATAACTCTTATAAGCTCCGAGCGCCATTTAAGGTCAGCCCCTGCGTTGGCATAAAGCTCCAGCCCTTCGTGGATTTCGCGCATTGAAATGTCGCGGTAAAACACCGGACCTATGAGATATATGTGCCGAGTGACTCCCTTTTCGTTCGGCTCAAATGCCGCCGCCCACTGCATACCAACGGCTGTGCCTATAAGAAGCGGACGCGGGTTGCAGTCAAGTGCCCGTTCAAGCGCCCTTTTAAGACCGTCCATAGCCTTGAATGCCGACATAAACGCCTCGTGCTCGGGGCAGTCGGTCGAGATTACCATGCCGTCAGGACCTATGCACCACAGCCAAAGCCGCTCGTTTTTGGGTATTGACTTTCTTAAAAGCTCCAGATTTTTCTCTCCCTGAGTCATTATATCAGCCATAAAACCGCCTCCCATTTTAATAAAGTATAGCATACAGACGTAATTTTTGCAACGATATTTCTAAAAAATATAAAAAGGTTGCAATTTTTCGTGTATAATAACGTAAACCTTAATTATTGTAACTTATCCTTAATTAAAAGCTTTACCAACCGGCAGGTATGTTATAAAATATAATCATAATAAAAAATGAGGGGGACTATACCATGTCAAAACATTCAAAACCTACTCAAAGTGAAATCGACGGTGTTCAGTACCGCCGGGCAAAGCTCTGGCAGATTATTTTGCAGGCCTGCACTGCTCTTATAGGCATGAGCGTTTATTCGCTTATCGGGCTTGCAAGCTACAGCGGAAATATCGGTTACGGCATCGCAACGGTAACTGTCGGAACGATAATCGCGTTTTCAAGAATCCTCGACGGCATCACCGACCCGCTTTTGGCGTTTGTATATGACCGCGTAAACACCCGCTTCGGAAAGCTCCGCGTTCTGATGATAAGCGGACTTGTCATTGAATCGTTGGGACTTTTATGTATGTTCAACTTTCTTTCATCCAAGGGCTTCGGAATAATTGCATTCAGCCTTTGCTATGTAGTATACATAATCGGCTTCACTATTACGAATATGACCGGACAGACTCTTCCCGCCATAATGACCAACGATCCCAAGCAGCGCCCGACCATAGGTGTATGGACCACCGCAATGAACTACCTTTCGCCGATGGTTATGACGATAATTTTGAACATGGTTCTTCTTCCGAAATTCGGCGACAGAGTACCCGGAGTTAACGGCGCCGCCGATTCCTTCAATTACAATCAGGCATTTTTGTCCGCCGCGGTATGGGTAACCGTAATCGTTGCGGCAATAGGCACAGCGCTCGTCTGCATAGGAATAAGCGCGTTTGACAAGCCGGAATACTTTGAGGGCACCACCAAGACAAAGGAACACCTTAAGCTTAAGGATATGCTGAATGTCTTGGCGCACAACCGCCCGCTTCAGTGCTATATCGCCTCGAACGCATCCGATAAGATTGCACAGCAGACAATGACTCAGGCGGTTATAAACACGCTTATTAACGGCATACTTATCGGCAATCTTCAGATAGCCACAATGCTGACTGTAATAAGCATGATACCCTCGATATTCTTTGCGGCGTTCGGCGCAAAATATGTCGGTAAGCACGGAAGCAAGAAGGGAATCGTCACCTGGACATGGATAAGTATGTGCATATCGATTGTAACGTTTGTGTTCTTTGTCGTCATAGACCCGAAGCAGATAGGCGTTATGTTCAGCCCAGCTATGATCATCTATGTTCTTCTGACTCTTATTCAGAACGGCTCGAATATGTGCGTAACCACTGCAAACAGCTCGTTTATGGCCGACACTATCGACTATGAGCTTGACAGAAGCGGAAAATACATCCCTGCCGTAGTCAGCGGAACCTACAGCCTTATAGATAAGCTTATAACCTCACTTTCAGCAGTAATAGCAACAGGAGCTGTTGCGCTGATAGGCTATGTAAACACCGTTCCCCAGCCTGGAGACCCTGCAACACCGGGAGTGTTCTGGGTAGCTATGGCTGTCAAGTTCGGTATGCCTATAATCGGCTGGATTATTACCATTGTAGCCATGAAGTTCTGCCCGCTCACCAAGGAGGAAATGGTGAACGTTCAGAAGAGAATCGCCGAGAAGAAAGAGGCTCTTAAAGCCGGTAAATAAGGAGATATTATGCGAAGAATCATTGATTTTAACGGCGGCTGGCAGTTCAAAAAGAAAAATACATGGGCAAATGTTACCCTGCCTCATACCTGGAACGCCATTGACGGGCAGGACGGCGGCAACGATTATTACCGCGGCACCTGCCTTTACCGCAAGAGCTTTGAGCGTCCCGCACTGAGCGATGGCGAGCGTGTCTGGCTCGAATTTGACGGTGCGGCTCATACCGCCGAGGTGTCGCTCAACGGCAAAAAGCTTACCCGCCACGAGGGAGGATATTCAGCCTTCCGCGTTGACATCACCGACGCTGTAAATGAAGATAACCTTCTTGAGGTTTCGGTTGACAATTCCGACAATGCAGCCGTCTACCCGCAGAAAGCGGACTTCACCTTCTACGGCGGACTATACCGTGATGTGAAGATGGTGATTGTGCCAAAATCGCATTTCGCACTTGGATACTGCGGCACGCCGGGCATTAAGGTTACACCTGTTGTCGACCTTGAAAAGCACAGCGCCGAGGTAACTATAGAGGTCTGGGCTGAAAACGCCGAGGGATGCAGGGTAACATTCTCGACTGACGGCAAAACCGCAGAAGCCGTTATCAGCGGCGGTCATGCCATGGCTAAAATCATTATAGAAAACTGCCGCCTGTGGGATGGGCTTGACGACCCGTATCTTTACACTGCCACCGCCCAACTTGACAGCGGCGACGAGGTATCGGCGCGGTTCGGATGCCGGAAATTTGATATCGACCCCGAAAAGGGATTTATATTAAACGGCAGAAGCTATCCTTTGCGCGGCGTATCCCGCCATCAGGACAGAATGGGCGTTGGAAACGCGCTTTCAAAGGCTCATCACGACGAGGATATGGCTATAATAAAGGAGCTGGGTGCAAATACCCTGCGGCTTGCTCACTACCAGCATTCGCAGTATTTTTATGACCTCTGCGACGAAAACGGCATAATCGTATGGGCGGAGATACCGTATATAACCATGCATATGTCGGGCGGAAGAGAAAACACCCTTTCGCAGATGGAAGAGCTTATCGTGCAGAATTATAATCACCCGAGCATAGCGGTATGGGGGCTTTCAAACGAGATAACCGCTGCAAGCACCGTAAATGATGAGCTTTTGGATAATCACCGCGCGCTGAACGAGCTTTGCCACCGCCTTGACCCAACCCGTAAGACAACGATGGCGAATGTATTCATGCTTGAAATAGAAAGTCCGATACTTGAGATCCCGGATGTCAACAGCTATAATCTCTACTTTGGCTGGTATTTGAGCGAGCTTTCGCAGAACGACGAGTTCTTTGATGAATATCACGAAAAATACCCCGACCGCGCTATCGGCTTTTCGGAATACGGCGCTGACGCCAACCCAAGGTATCAGTCTTCCAACCCTGAAAAGGGCGACTACACCGAAAGCTATCAGTGTGTATATCACGAGCATATGCTCAATTTGATCGAAGCAAGACCATGGCTTTGGGCAACACACGTTTGGAACCTGTTTGACTTCGGTGCGGACGGACGCGATGAAGGCGGCAAAAACGGTCAGAACCAGAAGGGGCTTGTGACCTTTGACCGCAAGCTCAAAAAGGACGCATTCTATCTCTATAAGGCGGCATGGAATAAGAGCGAACCGTTTGTTCACCTGTGCGGCTCGCGGTATGTTGACCGTGCAGAGAGCATCACCGAGGTAAAGGTTTATTCAAATCTTGAAGAGGTTTCGCTGTATGTCGATGACAGGCTTTTTGAAACAAAGAGCGGCAAAACTGTCTTCAAATTCAGCGTTCCGATATCCCAAAGCCATACTGTAAAGGCGGTTGCCGGCGGATGCTCGGATACGATACGAATTAATAAGGTAGATTCCGCAAATCCCGAGTATTCACTTCCGAACAGGGCGGCGGTAGTCAATTGGTTTGACACTGAAATCGACCCCGGGTGCTTCTCGGTAAACGACAAACTTGCGGATTTGCAGGCAGACCCAAGAGCCGGAGTTATAATCGGAAAGATGATGGCCGAGGGCGCTCAGAGCAGAGGGGATGTTGCAACGGCGGTGAAGGACAATCCCGCACTTATAAGAATGATGGGCAGAATGACCCTTTTAAGCCTTCTTAAGCAGGGCGGCGCGGACGAGGAAAGCATAAAACAGCTCAACCGCGTTTTGCAGACAATAAAAAAGCCGGAGGCGTGATATGATTAAAAAGGCAGTCCAGCAATTTATGCTGGGAACGGTTTTAAACAGTGAGGATGAAGCGCGCAGAACTCTTGCGAGCATTAAAGCGGCAGGATATGACGGCATTGAGCTCTGCGGCTTTATGCTTCATCCGATGGGATTTATGATAAGAATGCTTACTAAAGCCGCTGGAATGCCGGTCGGCAAAGGCGGAAAATTCGATTGGAACGGCATTGTCAAAGACAGCGGACTTGCGGTAGTCAGCCTTCATACCGACCTTGGGTCGTTAGAGCGCGACCCGGAAGCCGTTGTAAAAGAGGCACAGTCCTACGGCACTGAAAACCTTGTTATAACCGGAATGTATCGGTTCGACTATTCCGATGAAAATACGGTAAAAGAGCTTGCAAACCGGCTCAACAAGGCGGGTAGTGTGCTTAAAGGCAGCGGCATGAGCCTTATGTATCACAACCACAACTGCGAGCTTTTAAAAATGCCGGACGGCAGAACATCCTATGATATTCTTATCGATGAGACCGACCCAGAGCTTTTAAGCTTTGAGTTTGACAGCTACTGGTTGACAGAGGGCGGCGCAGATGCGCTTGGTGTGATGAAAAGGCTGGGCGAAAGGATGAAGCTTTGGCACATAAATGACCGTGGAACACGTCAAAAGGGCGTCTGCATGACCCCGATACTGAAAACCGACAGCATGGAGCTCGGCACTGGAAATATGCCGCTTGACGCTCTTTGCGAGCAGGCGGTTAAGAACGGCATTGAGGCGGTAATACTTGAAAGTCACCGCAATTGGATCGATAATTCGCCGGTAAAAAGCCTGGAGCTGTCAGCGAAATGGCTGAACGAAAGATTTTAGGAGGGTTTTGAGTGACAGATTTAAAACCACATTTTATAACCGTCGAGCGCCCATATAAAGAGGGCACAGTGGAAGTATTTGAGCAGGAGATATCCGCAAGGGGCGTTAAAAAGGCGGAGCTTGCCATAACTGCACTCGGCGTTTACGAGGCTGAAATCGACGGCAGTAAGGTCGGCGATATTTTCTTGGCACCGGGTTACACCTATTATCCGAAGGATCTGCACGTTCAGGTCTATGACGTTACAAATATGCTGAGCGAGCGCTCGGTGCTAAGGGTATACCTCGGTCAGGGCTGGTACTGTGGGCGCTTCACCTGTGACAACAAAACTCAGATTTACGGCGAAAAACCCGCCGTTTCATGGGTGCTTACGGTTGAAACGGAGGACGGAGAGGCATATTACCGTTCCGATGACAGCACAGTAAAGGCAGTCCTCGGCCCGTATGAGAGCGCAGGCGAATACGACGGCGAAATCTATTTTGCCGAGGGCGCTCCCCGCGAAACCGCCGACGAGGTTATACAGCCGGTTAAATATGAAGGAGCTCTTCCTGAGGTCCTGGAGACGAGCGATATTTACGTTAAGGTTCAGGAGCTGATGCCAATAAAATCCGTCACCGAGAGGGAAGATGTGACGATAATTGATTTCGGGCAGAACTTTGCGGGTATTATCGAAATAGACCCCGAAAAGATGGACGGCGGAATGCTTAAGCTCCGCCACGGAGAGATACTCAGTGCCGACGGAGGTCTTTACACAAACAATCTAAGAACCGCAAAGGCGGAAATAATCTATCACAAGGGCGTGGAAACCAAAAAATACCGCCCGAGATTTACATACATGGGCTTTAGGTATGTTGAGCTTTCGGGCGTGAAATACCGCGACGGGCTTCTGAGTGCGTATGCTCTGCACAGTGAAATGGAGCGTACAGGTTGGTTCGAGTGCGAAAACAAAGCGGCTCAACGGCTGTTTATGAACCAGCTATGGGGTCAGCGCTCAAATTATGTTGAAGTGCCGACCGACTGTCCTCAGCGCGACGAGCGTCAGGGCTACACAGGCGACGGTCACGTTTTCGCACAGACCGGCGCATACAACTACGACACCGAAAAATTCTGGCTGAAATTCCTAAAGGATATAAGATATTCGCAGGCGGATAATTCCGAAGGGTACGTCGCTCCGACGATTCCCGCTCAGGGCAAGGCGGGAATAGGCTTTATGACGATGCTTGGCTGGGGCAACTGCGTTACAATCGTCCCGGAAATGCTGTATCGGCAATACGGAAGCGACAGGGCACTTAAGGCACAGTATGAAAGCATGAAGACCTTTACCGAGTGTGAAATCCGGCATATGGTCGACAAAAACCTTTGGCTTGGCGTAAGTCTGGGAGACTGGCTTGCACCCGGCAAGGACATTGCCTATATGGCAATGCACAATAACCCGGTGAGCAATGCTTTTATTCTGAACGACCTGCGCATAATGGCGTGGGCGGCGGATTATCTGGGCAAGCCCGATGATGCGGCACGATACAGCGAACAGCTTGAAAAGAGCCGCGCAGCGTATCTTGCGGCATTCGTTACCCCTGACGGCAGCATGACCGACGATTATCAGGGTGCATATGTAATGGCACTGAGATTTGCAATACCTAAGGGAGGACTTTGGAACTCAGCGTTTAAAAAACTCGTGGAGAAAATAATATCCGAGGGTATGCAGACCGGCTTCTTTGCAACACAGCACCTTCTGCCGCTTCTTGCGGACAACGGCGAGGTGAAGCTTGCCTACGACCTGCTTTTGCAGAACGGATGCCCCGGCTGGATGTATCAGATCGAGCGCGGTGCAACCACGACCTGGGAGCGCTGGGACGCAATCAGACCGGACGGTACCGTAAACGAGGAGGACCAGAACGGCTCGAATATGGTGTCCTTCAACCATTACTCCTTCGGAAGCGTCGGGGAATTCTATTACCGCTATATTCTCGGCATACAGCCGCTGGCTCCCGGATTTGAAAAAATAAGCATCAGACCTTTCGTCGATGAAAGGCTGGGTGGAGTTTCAGGCAGATACCTGAGCAGGAAAGGCGAAATAAAGGTAGCATGGAGAATGAGCGGCGAAACGGTAAAAATCGAGGTCAGCACCCCGGCTGACAGTGAAATAATCCTGCCGGACGGAAGCATAAGAAACGTTCAAAAGGGCGAATATCGTTTTGAGTCGATATACCGCGTTGACTGATAGCATCAAATTCAGTGATGATTTTGGCTTTGCCAACACTGCTAAAAAAGGAGGTCGTTTGTTTGTATTATCTCGCAATAGATATCGGAGCCTCCTCTGGGCGGCACATTGTCGGCTGGATTGAAGACGGTCAAATGCAGACCCAAGAGGTCTATCGCTTCCCCAACGGTGTAGAAACGGCAGGCGGCCATCTTGTATGGAATGTGCAGAAGCTGTTTTCCGATGTGTTAATCGGAATTGAAAAGGCGTTTTCCATGTATCCTGAAATCAAAAGTCTTTCCATAGACACATGGGGCGTTGACTATGTGCTGATGCAGGGGGATAAGGAGGTCTATCCCTGCTATGCCTACCGCGATAGCCGGACGGAGGCGGTCATCCCGGAAGCCCATGAAAGGATACCGTTTTCCGAACTGTACCGGCATACAGGCTGTCAGTTTCAGCCCTTTAATTCCGTGTATCAGCTGTATGACGATTTGAAAAAAGGACGCTTAAAGAGCGTGACTGATGTGCTGATGCTTCCGGAATACCTGATGTTCAGACTTACCGGAGTAAAAGCAAGGGAATACACCAATGCCACCACTATGGGTTTAGTGAATGCCCGAACCGGGGAATTTGACAGGGATATCACGGATAAGCTGGGCTTGCCGAAGCATCTGTTCCCCAAACTTTTCAGACCCGGAACGGTGCTGGGATATCTTCGCCAGGAAATTGCCGAAGCGGTGGGCGGCAACTGCAAGGTTGTGCTGTGCGCCACTCACGATACCGGCTCGGCAGTTGAGGGTATTCCTATGGAGGGAAACCAGCCCTACATCTCCTCCGGCACATGGAGCTTGCTGGGAGTAAAGACATCCAGCCCCATCACCGATGATAAAAGTGAAAAAGCCAACTATTCCAACGAGGGCGGCGTCGGCTATAACCGCTATCAGAAGAACATTATGGGAATGTGGCTTGTGAATGGGCTCCGCAGGGATATCTGCCCCGATATGGACTTTGAGATGATTGTCCGCGAAGCTAAGCTGTCCCAATTCAACGAAGTTGTGAACGCAGACTCACCAGAGTTTCTTGCTCCCAAGAGTATGAAAGCTGCCTTCGATGCCGCATTAGGTGTATCGAATCTTGAACCGGGCGACTATTTCCGCTGTGCATACCTTTCACTGGCGCAGAGCTATCGCAAAGCAATCGAGGAACTGGAAGCCAACACCGGCAAATCCTATGATAAGCTGTACATAGTCGGAGGCGGCGCAAAAAATGAATTCTTAAACAGCCTGACGGCACAAGCCACAGGAAAAGAAGTCATCGCTCTGCCGATAGAGGCCACCGCTCTGGGCAATCTGAAAATACAATCGGAGGTTAACTGATATATGAGCTACTCTGAAGCAAAACAAAAATACGCCGCTTTGGGCATCGATACCGATGCTGCCATTGCCAAGCTGAAAACAATACCTGTTGCTCTGCACTGCTGGCAGGGAGATGATGTGCGCGGCTTTGACACCGACCCCAACAAGCCCCTGACCGGCGGCATACAGACCACCGGCAACTATCCCGGCAGAGCAAGAACGCCTGATGAGCTGATGGCGGATATCGACAAGGTTATTTCCTTGGTTCCCGGTCAGGTGAAGATGAATCTTCATGCAAGCTATGCCATTTTCGATGAGAATAATCCATGGGTGGACAGGGATAAGCTTGAACCCAAGCACTTTAAAAAGTGGGTGGATTTCTGCAAGGAAAGGGGCTTGGGCTGTGATTTCAACCCAACCTTCTTCTCGCACCCCAAGTGCGACCCGCTCACGCTCTCCAGCCCAAACGAGGAGACAAGAAAATTCTGGGTGGAGCATGGTAAGGCTTGCGTGCGTATCTCTCAGTACCTTGCCGACGAGTTGGGACAGCCTTGCGTTATGAACATCTGGACAGGGGACGGCTACAAGGACATCCCCGCCGACCGCATCGGTCCGCGTCTTCGTTACAAGCAGTCCTTTGATGAAATCCTTTCCGAGCCGTTTGACCCGGAAAAGGTTTATCCCTGTGCTGAGAGCAAGGTGTTTGGAATCGGCGTGGAAAGCTACACCGTCGGCTCTGCCGAGTGGTGTTTAAAATATGCCGCATCTCGCCCCGACTGCATATGCCTTATGGATAACGGTCACTACCACCCCACCGAGGTTGTCAGCGATAAAATATCTGCTATTCTGGCATATGATAAGAAGATAGCCCTGCACATCACAAGGGGCGTTCGGTGGGATTCAGACCATGTGGTGCTGTTTGACGATGAAACCAAGGAGCTGTGCAAGGAAATCGTCCGCTGCGGCATCGACAGGGTGTTCATAGCGCTGGATTATTTCGACGCTTCCATCAACCGCATTTCCGCTTGGGTTACAGGCTTCAGAAATCTTCAGAAGGCCATGCTTTTCGCTCTGCTTCAGCCAAACGCCGAACTGACTAAATTGCAGAACGAAGGCAATTTCACCAAGCTGATGGTTATAAGTGAAGAGCTGAAAACCATGCCCTTCGGCGACGTCTGGGAGGAATACTGCTGCATCTGCGGCAAGCCCGCCGACGGTATGTGGTTTGATGAGATTGAAAAGTACGAATCAGAAGTGCTGAGCAAGAGAGGATAAACCGAATGAAAGATATTTTTACCGCTCCCTTTGTGGAGGAAATGAAGAAAACCACCGCAAATATGTATCGCTTGGGATGGGACGAGCGCAACGGCGGCAACATCAGCTATATGCTGGATGAAAGCAAAGTTGCTGAGTACCTCAATTTGAATAATGTAATCCGCACCATCCATTTAGGGTTTGACGCAAAAGCTGTTACCGGAAAGATATTCATAGTCACCGGCACCGGAAAGTATTTTAAGAACGTTATTGATGACCCCGAAACCAATCTTGGAATTGTTCGGATTGCTAACGACGGTCAGAATGCCGAGCTGCTCTGGGGCTACGCGGACGGCGGCAGGTTCACATCTGAGTTTCCCGCTCACCTGATGAGCCACATGGCGCGTCTTGGCGTAGACCCTGAAAACAGGGTGATTATGCACTGCCATCCCACCAATACCCTTGCCATGAACTATGTTCACGAGCTGGACGAGAAAAAGCTGACCCATACCCTGTGGGAGATGTGCACCGAGTGCATTGTGGTGTTCCCTGACGGTGTGGGCGTACTGCCATGGATGCTCTGCGGTACAAATACCATCGGTGAAGCCACTGCGGAAAAGATGAAGGAATTCCGACTTGTCGTCTGGGGTATGCATGGCATCTATGGTGCAGGCAGGACTATGGACGAGGCATTCGGTCTGATTGAGACCGTGGAAAAGGCGGCCGAGATTTATATGCTTACCGCTCATCTGACAAGAATCAACACCATACGTGACGACCAGATGAAGGAGCTTGCGGAGTTCTTTGGGGTTGATTATCGGAAGGATTTTCTGAATATATAGGAGTGTTTCAAAAAACTGTATATCAAATCTGTGAGGCTGGCAAAGGGAAGTAATATATGACTGATGAAATGCATTAATACGAATTATATCAGATAATTTACTCTGTGCTGTGCTTCAAATAAAATGGTGTAATAGCCCAAAATAATAAGCGCCCGTTCACTCGGACGCTTATTTTATGTATCCTCACTGCTATTAGATATCCTCGTCTCAAGCCCTCTGACCGCTAAGCAAAACTCCTCCCATCCGCACACTGTCAATATTTTCATCAAATGGCTTTCTCACGAATCCGCATGGTTCTGCGAATCTCCTTGGGAATAACGACCCTGCCCAAGTCGTCAATACGTCTGACGATTCCTGTTGCCTTCATATTGTTCTCAATCCTTTCATTTATTGCTGATTGGCAGGATATCGCGCGCTTGCGCGATATTCAAACTAACCGGCGCTTTTATTTGACAAGCAATGCTATTATTTGCCGAAAGGTTGAAAATATACTTGAAAGATTTGTGATGGGGATACAGTCATCCGCGCTGATTTTGAAAAGTATATTGACGTGTGATGATTGTATTGCAGGCGTTAATGCTCATGTGCGGTAAAGTAACACACAAGCATCTGAAAGACAGCGCCCCTGCTATTCCGTAATAATATATGGGAAATATCTTGAAAAATATCTGAAAACATGATATGCTTAACCAAAGTAACAGAGCGGCAAATCGGGATTTATCGTTTTTGATATGATAGAATAAATTTGTATGAAGATTTCATGTTGAGAATACCGCCCTAAAATCCGGATTTGCAGAAAGCCAATATCTCATCCCCAAAAGGAGCAGCAGCCATGCCAGAATACACTCACATTATTCACCCATTCGACCCGCTTTATGATGAGCATTCGAAGATACTCATATTAGGAAGTTTGCCATCGGTAAAGTCAAGGGAGCAAGGCTTTTTTTACGGTCATCCACAAAACCGCTACTGGCGGCTGATTGCCGCGATTTTCGACGAACCAGTTCCGCAGACCATCGAGGAAAAGAAGGCCTTGGTACTGAATCACCATATAGCCATGTGGGATGCCATATACAGCTGTGACATCATCGGCTCGGGGGACTCGAGCATTAAAAACGTTGTTCCTACCGATTTGTCAAAGATCATCCGAAACTCCGATATCAAGCGGGTTTTCTGCAACGGCAAAACCTCCGGGGCGGTGTATCATAAATACCAGGAGCCTTTGCTTGGAATCGAAGCGACCGTTCTTCCCTCGACAAGCCCCGCGAACGCCGCTTGGAGCTTTGAAAGACTGGTTGAGGTTTGGCGGGAGGAGCTGGAGCGGGGACTAATGGAGTGATTTTGGCTTGCAGCTTGGTTGCAGGAATTTCATATATACGTCAAAGCGCCGCAAAATCCACTATACAGTGATTTTGCGGCGCTGTTATTTGCCGAAATATCTAAAAGCATACTCGAAAGACCGATGCCGGGAAATCGGTCTTTTTAATGGATTAAGAATCGGTGCGTTTTCTGACAGCCCTTACATTTTATTGACTCCTGCACTTACCGATGTTATGCATTTCTTGTATACTTCCCAAGCTCGGCGACCACAGCAGAGAACCTGTCGCTGTCGCGAATGAAGTCGTATACAGATTCTTCAAGGCTTTTCAGCATCTCATCAGCGTGATTTGTTCCGTCGGGATTGGGCATCCAGTCAACGACTTCCTGACCGCGAAACGCCGGCGAGGTGTGAACCGAATCGAAGCTGTAGGTAAGGAACCTTACAACGTGCTTGCAGGCGCTTTCAAGACACCTTAGGGTATTTTCGGAATCGCCGAGACGGGCATATATTTTGGATAACCCTTTATATGATTCCGCAATCATATATGAGAAATACGTGCTGTCGCCGTCGCAAAAAAGCGTTTCGCCGACGTCGGCGCTCTGCTGAAGCAGTTTAATGCGGTCGCCGTCCGAATATGAAACATCATCGTTGCCGAGCTTTCTGAGGCATATCATCAGTCTTCCCAGACAAAACAGTGCATAGTCCTGAAGATTGTCCTTGGCGGCTTTATCGCCCTTTTCTAATGTAAGCATAAGGCAGTTCTCGCGCGACATCCATGCCGGCGGGCAGGTGTTGGCGAGCTCTACTGCCTTTTTGTTGTCGCCCGAGTTATTGTAAGCAAAAATCAGCCTCTGGATTGTTTCATAGCGTATTTTGTCATCGGTACACTCGGCAAGGATTTTGTCGCAGAGCTCTATTGCCTCCCCACATTTTCCGAGACAGCTGAGGTTCTCCGAAAGCTCTGACATCAGCTCAAATGAGCGGGGGAATTCGCGCAGCCCCTTCTCCAGAATGGGTATCGCTTCCGCAAACTGCGATTTTGCATAGTAAGCGTTCGCTTCGTCTATGATGGCTTTTATCTTCTCTTTGTTTTTAGTGATGTCCACGCCTAAAAGACGGTCGGTTGTAATGCCGAAGACGTTCGCCAAGGCGGGAAGCTGGGAAATATCCGGGGCGGTTTTGTCGGTCTCCCACTGACTGACCGCCTGAGGTGAAACGCTCAGATACTCAGCCAGCTGCTCCTGAGTGATATCCCGTTCGCGGCGAAGCTTTTTGATGGTTGCTCCGATAGTCATAATAAACTCTCCTTAAAATTATTCAAAAGCGCTTTTGTTGACTTTATTATACACTTTCGCGGAGAGATTGTGAAGATAGCATTTATTGATAATCCCTAAAGTGCCGCTTTATTTTTTTAAGGATTATAAGGGGACGAACCGCAAAATCAAGGCAAACATTTCGAGCGGACTTACCTGTATTTATTCAGCACATCCACATAATCTGCATTACTAAGAAGCTGAGCGCGCCTGCCTTCCTTTGCATTGAGATGATAATTTAATATCCATTCAAAATATCCGCTCTGGACCGCATCCCGGTGCTTATCGTAATAGGCACGATACAGCGGCTGATTTAGGCTCATACGCTCTGTCAGCAGCTTGGCAGCATATAGGCGCTTATCCATTACCGAAATCACTTCATCATCTGTTCCTCCGCGATAGTATAAATCGTTTTCCATCCTGCCAAGGAACGATTCCGCAATCGCAATGAAAAAGTCTTCGTCGGTCTCTTCAAAGATATTCAGCAGCATATCACCGCATTTCAAAGCCCTTTCCGCCTTCTTTGCCATCGAAAGCGAGGGGTTGAAAAATACGGTTCTTCCGAGCTTATCCGCGGCAAAATCGGCGAGCTCATACATATTTTTTTGAACATTGAAATAGTATTCCTCGGTATCTTTGGCAAACAGCTGCTCGGTTTTCTGACCGCAGGTGGCGTACCAGCTGGCGAATTTGGTTTTGTAGATTTCCAGAGCTTTGTCGGTGTCGCCCTGCGCGTGAAATATCTTTGCGCGCATATTCCAGGCATCCAGGCGAAGCCTTTCTTCGGTACAGCCCTCAAGGATTTTATCACAGATTGCAAAAAATTCATCCTTATGAGATATGAGCACCTCGGGGCTGTTATCAGCCGAACCTCCGCCGATTTCCCACATATAGTAGTTCATTATCCGGTAATCGTTGGGATAGTCGTGATAAGCCTTTGTGATAACCTCCCGAGCCTTTTTCCAATCGCTCATCCGATAGCTTTTGTAAAGCGCGATAGCATCGTCTATCTCAGCCTGAATTTTCTCCTGATTGTAGCCCATCAGCTCATCCAAAGACACGCCGAAATAGTATGCAAGCGGCTGTAATAAGGTTATGTCAGGGTAGGTTTCGCTTCTCTCCCACTTACTTACCGCCGCGCAGGTGACATTCATAGCCAAAGAAAGCTGTTCCTGCGTGATTCCCTTTGCCGTGCGCAAACGTTTGATATTAGTGCCGATTGTCATTTCCATAATAACATCTCCTAAAAATTAGAGTAAGCCGACGTCTGCTTCTGATGATATTATAGCAGCGCGAAGCGGCACAGTAAAGGTATTGTCGGGAAACCTTTTATTAACCATAGGTTGAAAAAATATAGGCAAAGGATATTTCACGTTCTGAAATCCTTAGATAAATCAATGCCCTCGACGCAATGCTTACTGCGTCGGGGGCTGTTATTTCAGGAGCTGAGCCGTCTCAAACATCATTCCGACTCCGCTCAATCACTTCTTGGCAAGCAATTGCTCGGGCTGATCGGATTTATCCCATTCCTCTCTGCTCTGCTGACCTATCTGGTCGACTATCACTGTCAGCTGACCGTGGCCGTCGGCGGCACAGGCGAAGTCAATCTCGCCCCTCATTCCGTTCGGAAAATCCACGCCCTTGTAACGCCTTACGATTCCGTCCTCGAGCGGCATATATCCCTCGCCGACTCCCTCGTAGCTCGTAAGCTCGTATACGGCAGGGTCGGTATGGTGAATACACCTTACTATGCCTATGCCCTTGGCAAAGAAGTATTCCTTTTTGCCGCGCAGATAGCCCGAGCCGCTGATATCGATGGTGACCTTGATGCAGTTCTCAAACGTACCTGCTTCGGTTGTAACCGTTCCGCCGTCCTCGCATTTAATGGATGTAGTCATTATTCTGCCGTAGGGACAGGTGACCCTTTCACCGCTGTAGCCTGGCTTCCAGTCGTCGTCCCACACAGCCCCGCAGTTGCCGAGCTCACCAAGCATAAAGTTGTGTTCAAGCATATATGCTGCGTCATACCACCATTTCCATTCAAAATGATAATCCATCTTGACAAGGGATTTAACACCGTCCCTGGCACTGACTCTGTAGACGTCGAAGAAGTTCCACAGTCCTACCTCCTTGCAGTCGGGCACATAGTTGGGGTTGGAGGTGATTATTCTTCTCATTGCGGAATCCGCTCTGTCAGTGAAGTGTTTTTCATACGGGGTGGCGGCAAGCTCTTTCATCCTTTGAAGAGTATCGAATATCTTCATTCGCATACTGCCGTCAGCATCCCAATCGTTCCAGTCTGCATTGTTTGCCATGGCATAATAATCGGCTTTCAGCTTAAGCGCCATGTCCTTCCAGCTGTTTTCATCATACTTGGCTCTTTCGTAGACGGTAAAGCCGGATAACACAGTCCGCCCGTCTTCGTCCGCGAAGATAACCTCATATTCCTCCCTGAAGTCAACACTTTCGGGAGACGAGCTCACGTATACCCAGCTGTTTCCGACCCCGAAGGGCATCTTTCCCGAGCCCGATTTAATGCTGTACTCGCCGAGCAGAATACCGCAGCTGTCATAGATTTCATAGGACACGCACTTGACTATGCCCACGTCCGGCTTGACATAGATGCTTATGCGGTTATCCATTTCCCAAAGCTCGCAGTTTTCAAACCGTCCGGCAGGGGTATCAACCGTTTCGGCGACGCTGAGAAGCACCGCACTGCGCCCCTGCTCGCGAATGGTTTCACCCACGGCGGCACTGCGGGACAGAATGCTTATCGTGTTTGTAGCATAATACAGAACGCCATAGAAGAAGCCAGAGCTGCATATGGTGAATCCCGGCTCGGAATAAAGCTTCTGTTCGCCGTTGTACATCCTCAAATCGTGTGCCAAGGCGCTCGAGAATTTATCGGTATTCCTTGAGCTTTCGGAATACATCTTAGTGAGCTTTAACGCAGAAAGCGCATTGGCGTAGTAAATATCCTTTGGCTCTAAAAGCTCTAACGTCCTGTTAAATGCCGCAGCTGCGTTTTCAAAGTCCATAATGTCGGGATTAAGATACTCCCTTCCCATCCAGAACCAAACATAAGCCTGCGACTTGAGGAATCCGTTTTCTTCAAGATAGGGAAGCTGAACATTCCGCATAAAATCGATTTTGTCTTTTCCGGAGAGCTTGTCATGCTCAATACACATAACCAGCTCCATGGCGTCGTCGTTTTTGCCGTTCAGGGAGGCTTCTTTTAATCTTGCCAGAGCCTCGTCGCTCTTTTCACCGGAATACCACCAGCCGAGCTGCAAAACAGCAGCCAGGGCGTAGTTCTTTTTTGTAGACTCCGGAAGTGCCTTAACCTCTTCAAGGAGCGGCTTGTAGGATGCCGCAAAGTCGGTCTTATCGTTGTTAAACTGCCAGTAGAGATTGAACTCCGCAACCTTTTTCATAACTCTTTCTACCAAAGTATCATCTATAGTTTCATTCATAGAACACAGATCCTTTCTGATTTTCTGTCTGCCGTCGTGAAGCTGGCGTTTGACCGTTCCCACGCTTGTGCTCATTCGGGCGGCTATCTGGGCTATCGAAAGCCCCTCGAAATAGTATAGGCAGATGACCTTTTTCACCTTATCCGAGAGCGAGTTTATGCTGTCGTGAAGCTCGCTGTAGTCCTCTCCGGATGAAAGTGAATCCTCAAACGGCACTGCAAAACAGCTCTCATAGCCTGTGAACGAGTCGATGTCGATATAATCCCGAAACTTTTCCGCCATCCGTATGGCGCTGTTTTTCGCGATTCTTGCCACCCATGACCCGAACTTTTCGGGGGCTGCAAGGGTATCAAGCTTGAGCCAGGCCGTTACAAAAGCGTCCTGTGCGGCGTCCTGCGCCATATATTCGCTTCTTACGATCTGATTGGCGTAGGCTATTACCATCCGCTCATACCGTATCACCAAGGCTTCATATGCCGACTGTTTGCCTGCAAGGGTCATAAGCACAAGGTTTTTGGTGGACTGCTCTGAGTATTCGTTTACATTTACGCTCATGTCGTTCACACTGCTTTCTGTTTTTGTTTTGTTCCGTTTTAGTAGCTACTGTAATATAGATACTTTTGGAGGGAAAAAGGTTGAGAAAATCAGAAAAAATTCTATAATTTTTGATATGGGACAGGCTCGGTGCGGATTGTTGGTTAAAATCCGGCAAGCATATGCCCTCACTCACTTATATTATATCAACATAAATCGATTCAGTAAAGATATTGTCAGCCCCCTTGACAAATCGCCTAACAGGATATATAATTATTGTTATATAACAAACGTTATAAAAAGAGGGATCAAATCCATGCCGCCGAGGGCGAGAATCACAGAAGAGATGGTAGTAGATGCGGCTTTTGAAGTTGCAAGAGCCGATGGTGAAGCAAACGTCAACGCGAGGACGATTGCGAAAAGACTGCGCTGTTCAACACAGCCGGTAATGTATCATTTCGCGAAAATCGAGGACTTGAAAAGAGCAGTCTATGAAAGGACCGGCAGGTATCACACTGAATATCTTATGGATATTGCTCCGAACCGTAATATCATGCTTGGAATCGGGCTGAATTATATCCGCTTTGCCGTGGAAGAGCCGAACCTGTTCAGGTTTCTGTTTCAGTCGGGCTATGCCGCTCAGAACAGTCTGCCTGAAATGGTGGATTCCGAGGAATTAAGCCCTGTTATCCAAGCAATGCAGAAGGCAATGGGCTTTGACATGAAGCAGACAAAAGAGGTATTCATAACGCTTGCCATGTTCGTTCATGGGTACGCGGGCATCATCGCCAACAACAATTTCGTATACGACGAAGGCGTTGTGGCGGAACATTTGAAGCGCGTATATCGCGGGGCGGTATTAGCTCTGAAGGAGGAGAAGGAAGAAGGCTGAAGCTGACGGAAGGCTGGCGCGTTCAGCGGCAGTTCGGTTAGCGTGAAAGGAAGTGTCATAATAATGAGGAAATTATACGAAAAATACGAAGTGACGTTTGCACTGATATGGATTATTGCATACGTGGTTTTGTTCAGCGTTGCGGACAGTATTTCGGAATCGCTGGGAATCTATAAGATAATTACCGTGCCGGTGGGAATACTGCTTTCGCTTATTCTGTACGTCTGGATAAGAAGAAACAAGCTGATGGAGAAATACGGCTTGTGCCGCTTTAAAGGCAGCCCCAAAAACTATCTGTTCTTTGTACCGCTTGCCGTGATTATGACCACCAACCTGTGGAACGGCGTTACAATGAAGGTTTCGTTTGGGGAGACTATACTGCACGTTCTCAGCATGATATGCGTGGGCTTTATTGAGGAGATCATCTTCCGCGGACTGCTTTTCAAGGCAATCGGCAAAAACAACGTTATTCGTGCGTTCGTAGTTACCAGCCTTACCTTTGGCATAGGTCATATTGTGAACCTGATAAGAGGGGCGGATTTCATATCCACCTGCTTGCAGATGTGCTATGCAATAGCAATAGGCTTCCTGTTTGCAGTCATCTTTTATAAGGGCAAGAGTCTTCTGCCTTGCATCATTGCGCACTGCACCATAAATGTGCTGAGCATTTTCGCAGTTCAGGGTTCAAGGATGTTCGATATAGTCACCGCCGTGGTGATGTGCGTCGTTTCGGCTGTATACGGGGCATGGCTGCTGAGGTTTGGCTATAATGTAGAGAAAAGCACAGGTATGGATGATATGGGAAGCGAATGACAGAGTCATTCGAGCTCATGACAAAGTCATTTGATCTCACGACAAATCCATTCGAGCTCATGACTTCATCATTTAAGCTCACGACTTTATCATCCTAAGCGTATGATTTTATCATTCGGAGAGATGCATAATTGCGGCTTGGTCTGCCGTTTTCGTACATAAAAAACTAAAATATCCGCCGCAGGATTCATCAATTGGTGAACCCTGCGGCGGATTTAGTTTATGAGAGCATATCCTACATTAGCTGTTTAAGAAGCTCAAATATCAGCTCTTTTTCAGCAAGACCGTCCGAAAACGCAGTCGCGCCGCCCGCGGCAGTGCCGAGCTTTAAGGCATGTTCATAATCGCTGCCGGAAGATCCTGCTATGAATCCTGCAACCATGGAATCCCCCGCGCCGACAGAGTTTTTGACTGTGCCCCTGCATACGCCGCAGATATGGGTTCTGCCGTTTTCGTCAATAAGCAGTGCGCCGTCGCCGGCCATGGAGATAAGTACGTTCTGTGCGCCCATGTCCTTTAGTTTTTTGGCGTATTCTGCAATTTCGTCGGTGGTTTTTAAGGTGACGCCGAACATCTCGCCGAGCTCGTGATTGTTTGGCTTTATAAGATATGGCTTGTATTTCAGCACGTTCAGAAGCAGATCCTTCGTAGCGTCCACAACAGCCTTGACCTTTCTGTCCTGCAAGCGCTCTAAAATTCTTTCGTATATGTCCGCCGGCATACTTCCGGGGATGCTTCCCGAAAGGACGATGGTATCGCCGTCCGAAATATCATCAAGCTTGGCAAAAAGCTCGCCCAGCGCCTTGTCGTCGATAGCAGGACCCTGACCGTTCAGCTCGGTTTCGCATTCCGATTTTATTTTGACGTTTATCCGCGAGAAGCCCCTTTCAAGATGAACAAAATCTGCATCGACGCCGCTTTCAGCTATGCCCTTTTCGATAGCCTCACCGGTGAAGCCGGCAACAAAGCCCAGCGCTTTTGACTTTACTCCCAGCTCGGCAAGAACCATTGAAACGTTGATTCCCTTGCCGCCGAAATAGATTTTTTCGCCCCTTGTACGGTTGACGCTTCCGACCGTTATATCATCCGCCTGGACAACATAATCAATGGCGGGATTGAAGGTTACTGTATAAACCATTATAAGACCCCCTGTTCTTTGCTTAAATTATACCATTCATTTTGAAAAATACAAGAGATTTCGGGATATTTGCAGGTCTACAGCGGAATCATGACAAAAAACTACAAAATAAGCAAAAATATTTTCGCAAGCTATTGACATTCTGATTATACATCTGTATAATATATTATACAATCGTATAACAAAGGAGGACAACGCAATGAACACCGACAATAAAAAATTAGGAGATGCAGAGCTTGAAATAATGCAGGCAATATGGGGAAGTGAAGTCCCGGTAACTTCCGGTTACATATTAAACGAGCTTAAGAACTCAAGAAAATGGCAGCTTTCCACCCTGATGACCTCGCTTGCAAGACTTGAGGATAAGGGCTTTGTAAGCTGTGACCGCTCCTGCGGTTCAAACCTTTATTCCGCCTTAGTCGCGGAAAATGACTATAAGGCAGTGGCAAGCCAGAGCTTTTTGAAGAGGATGTATAACAGCTCGGTTCAAAGCCTTGTTGCAACCCTTTACGGCAACAAGATGTTCAGCGGCGAGGATGTAAAGGAGCTGAGAAGCTTCCTTGACGAGCTGGAGAGCAAGATGTCGGACGGCGAAGGCGGCGGAAAGGAATAAAAACTAATGACCAACATATTCTTAACATACATTGGCATATCCGTCACGGTCGGGATAGTTGTATTGCTGATATTGCTTGCCTCTCCCTTTATCAATAGACGATACGCCGCCAAGTGGAAGTACTACATATGGATTTTTCTTGCCATCCGTCTGCTTATCCCCGTAAGTGGGATGTATCACAAGCAAAGCGAAGCTCCGGTTATAAGCAATACCGTCCAATCAAGCGGAGCAGCGGTTTATGAGCCGGTAGAGGTGCAAAAAGTCCAGCCTCGAAGATTCGTAGTAGAGATTCCGATAGAGGCAACAGGACAAATCGCAAAAACACCCGATACAAACAGCGTAAGACCGAAACCGTCACTGTTTGACCTGATTTTTGCCGTCTGGATAGCCGGCGGGATAATATTTGTGTCCATACCGATTGCGGGCTGTCTGCACTACAAATACAGGATAACAAAAGGCGGAGAAAGGATAGAATCAGGGGAGGCTTTTGAAACCTTCCTGCGGATGAAATCCCAACTTAGAATCAGAAGAAAGGTCTCCCTGATTCGTTACGCCAGAGCCGCAAGCCCCATGATAATCGGCTTTATCAGACCAGCTCTGGTGCTGCCGAGTGATGATTTCAGCGGGGAAGAGCTGCAATTTATCATCCGCCATGAGCTTATACACCTTAAGCGTGGGGATGTGTATATCAAGCTGCTTTGCGTATTGGCAAACGGCGTTCATTGGTTCAATCCGCTGATTTGGATAATGCGCAGAGAAGCGGCCATCGATATGGAATTATCCTGCGATGAGGGAGTTATCAAGGGTGCCGACATCGGCGTTAAAAAGGCTTATACCGAAACGCTTATGTCTTCTCTGCGCAGACAGAGCTCCAAAAGAAGCTCGCTTACTACTCAGTTTTACGGAGGTAAGGGCACTATGAAAAAGAGATTTACAAACATCCTAGGCAAGGGCGCAAAGAAAAACGGCATAGCGGTACTGATATGCGCAGTTATCCTTGCAACGCTTTTAGGCGTTTTGGTGGGATGTACGCAGAAGGCGTCCGACAATGAGGCTGACATAGAGAATTTTACTGATTCCCTGAACACCGCTGACGAACAAGCTGTGCCAATCGATAACGGAACATCAGAGCTTTCAGATGAAGAAATGAACCGCCTGATATCGGAATATCTGCGGTTCGAGATGTATACCGTTTACGGCTGTGTGAGCTTCGGAAGCAACGACCCGGATAACGGAGTTTGGATAGGCGACACTTTCGTTCAGGAAATCGAGCTTGACGGCTCATATCATCCGTCTATTGAGGAAGGTCTTACCACATGGCAGGAGTGGCTTGACTTCATCAACGGCATATTCACCGACGATACTGCCGAGAAGAAGCTTAATGACCTTACCGGCGAAGGGAAACGTTATAAGGACGTCAACGGCAGCCTGTATATATTGCCCTCCGGCGGCATGGGCTGGCCATACACCTCTCCAGTTCAGGCAGGATATAAGACAGACGGCAGCACCGGCATTATTGAATTCTGGCGGGAGGATATCGGTGAAGGCAGCGAGTGGTGGTATTATATAACCACCCTTGATATCAGGCTGACAGATTCCGGCTGGAGGATCCAGTCGGTTGAAGGACGTAATATCGATTCGATTGCGGATTATCCCGATGATTTCAAGCCGCTGCTGGATAAGCCTTATCAGGTAGACAAATCCGCCTACACCGTAAATCAGATTTACAGAAGACTTATGTATGATTATTATGAGGCCGTTAATATTCTCAGCTTCAACGCCTGCGAGAGTGCACACGTTATGAACGGCGTTGACCAGATAGGAAACCTGCGTGAAATAGAGGGCGAAACATATATTCCCATGGTGGAGAGCTACGATACGCCTGAGGAGATTAAGCAGCAGCTCAGCCTGGTGTTCACCAAGCAGAAATGCGATGAGCTCTATAAACGATTCTTTGAAGAAAACGACAACTTAAAAGTTATAGACGGCAGATTTTACTGCCCATGGGCGGACGTAGTGCGCATCCCATTCAAAACGCCATTTGAAAGCGCAGTGCAGATAAGCGACAGCGAAATTCTGGCTAAGACAGTGGTTGAGTATGATGACAAAACCGTCCCCTGTGAGATTACCTTTAAATATGAGGACGGCGAGTGGAAAATCGACAGGCTGGTTGAATATATGTCCGAAGAGGGCAGAGAGAGGTCTTATTAATACTAAAGGAAACATGGATAGACTGAATATCAGGGCATGGCGGCATTGCGCTCCATGCCCTGATATTGTCATAAGGCAGCCACTTTTCACTTTATATGAAAATTAGTATTATGCATTTGCTCCAATCTTTTGCCATCATCCGAAATGCTATTGACTTATCTAAGCGTTATAGTTATACTAAACTTATAATAGATGCGTATTTCCCGAAGACAGGATAAGGACGGTGAAAAAATGGAGAATAAGCTAAACCCAGAACAGCAGAAGGCTGTTGAATCGACTGAGGGCTTTGTGCGCGTGATTGCAGGGGCAGGCTCCGGCAAGACCCGCGCGCTGACACATCGCTTTGCATTTTTGGTCAACGAGCTGGGCATACTGCCGCAGAATATTCTGTGCGTGACCTTCACAAATAAGGCGGCGGGGGAGATGCGCCAGCGCATACACAACCTTATCGGCGATCAGGACACCGGCTATATCAACACCTTCCATGGCTTCTGTGTGTCTGTTTTGCAGGAGGACAGCTACGCCGTGCAGTACCCAAAAAGCTTTCTGGTGCTGGACAACAGCGACATCGACGCCATGCTGTCAATAATCTATGAGGAGCGGGGTCTGACGCTCAGGGATAAGACCTTTTCCGACGCCCGCAATATGATTGAGATTCAGAAGCTCTTTAAAAAGCCGGAGTATTATTTGGATATGCTCGACCTTTCATTGGATGCTCTTCATGATAAATATCTGGGCGCCACTTTGACTGACGATATCATATTCTACGGATATCTCTATCAGGAGAAAAAGTGCTTCGGGCTGGATTATAACGACCTTATTGTGTTCACACTGCACATCTTCTCAAAGAATGAGGATATACGCCTGAAATGGCAGAAACGCTTGGAATATATCATGATAGACGAATTTCAGGATATCGACAGTCTGCAATACAAGCTGATGGAGGTGCTCTGCGGCTATCACAAAAACCTGTTCATTGTGGGCGACCCCGACCAGACCATATACACTTGGCGCGGGGCGAATGTCAAGTATCTTCTGGATTTTGACAAGCGTTTTCCGAATGTCAAAACCATTATGATGCTACGAAATTACCGCTCCACCCCGCAGATTCTGGCGGCGTGCAACTCGCTCATAGACAAAAACCGTCACCGCATTGAAAAACAGCTGCTGCCCGTTCTGTCGGACGGCGACACGGTGATTTTCCACTCCGCACCAAGCACTGAATCAGAGGCGGAATGGATATCATCCAAAATAAAGGAACTGCACGAGGGCGGAACAGCCCTCCGCGATATAACGATTCTCTACCGTGCCCACTATGTTACAAGACCGGTGGAGGAGGCTTTGCTCAGGCAAAAGCTTCCGTACCGCATTTACAGCGGTGTGCCGTTCTTCGGCAGAGCGGAAATCAAGGACGCGCTCTGTTATCTGCGGATGGTAGTTTCGCAGGATGATTTATCTTTCAGGCGTATCGTCAACACACCGAAGCGGAATATCGGGCGCAGGCGGATGGCGTTTTTGGAGCAGTACGCCGCCGAACATGGCATCACGCTGTATAACTCCTTGAAGCAGACCCTTGACAATGAAATATTCAAGGGGACAAAGGCAGAGCGGTTTGTTAGGATGATTGAGGATTTCTCCTCCGGATATGAAAACCGCCCGACCTCTGACCTGCTTTCCGCGATTCTTAACCAGAGCGGCTATGAGACTATGCTTCGCACTGAGGGCAGTCAGGAACGGCTGGATAATCTTGCAGAGCTTAAGCAGTCCATCCGCGAATATGAGGATACCTGCGGCGAGGAGGCAACGACCCTGCACTATCTTGCCCACGTGGCGCTTTTCACAAACAGTGACGCTGACGATGATTCGGATAAGGTAAGGCTTATGACAGTCCACGCCGCAAAGGGACTGGAATTTCCATATGTCTTCCTGTGCGGCATGAACGAGGGGATATTCCCATCCCGGAAAACAAAAGACCTCAACGGCATGGAGGAGGAACGGCGGCTTGCATTTGTCGCCATGACCCGCGCCCAAAAGCGGCTGTATCTATCAAGTGCCGAGGGAAGAAATCACGACGGTTCGCCGCGATACCCCTCCCGCTTTGTACTGGATATCGACCCTAAGCTGCTTGAATACACCCAGCCGCTTTCGGAAGGGCTTATCGAGGATGCAAGGGACTATATCAGGTACAGCGAAAAGTATATGCCCGAGAGTCTGGAAAGTGAGCTTCTGCCGATCGGTGCACGCGTCCGTCACCAATATCTCGGCGAGGGGACTGTTTTGGATATAAGCACAGAAAAAGGCGCGTATCTTGTGCAGTTTGACGGCATGACTACGCCAAGGAATATTTCCTTCCGGGTCAAGCTTTCTGAACTTTAAAAAGGGGACACTACACCCAACCCAATAAATAAAAAACGCAGAGCAAGTCTTTCGACCGCTCTGCGTTTTACTTTTGCCATGAGATGCTATCATATTTTTATCATTATATCCATCATGAAATTCTGCTCATCGTGAGAAGCCCTGGCATAGCCGTTATACTTTTCCGCGACCGAGGAAATCGACAGCAGCCCCAGACCCTCGCCGGTCTGCTTGGTGGAAAGATACCCGTTGGCGCTTTTGCGCGCTCTGCCGTCAAAGCTGTTTGTGGAGACGATATACAGGAAGTTGCCCTGCCTTACCTCCACCGACAGAGCAAAGCGGCGCTCTCCCTCCGGCACGGTGCCGCATCCGGCTATGGCGTTTTCCATAAGGTTGCCCATCAGGCTTGATATATCCAGCTCGGATACTGTCAAAGGCTCCGGAATGGATATCTGCCAGAGCGTCTTTATGCCCTGAGAGTCCGCCATGGTCTTATAGTAGTTAAACAAAGCGTTAAGGGCGGCGTTGGAGCAGTAATTGACCGATGCTTCGGCGTCCATACGCTGTTCATATTCTCTGAGATAGGATTTAAGACCGCTTAAATCATCCTTTTCCGCCATGGAGGTGAGGATGTGAACGGACTGCCTGAAATCGTGCCGCAGCAGCCTTGTCTGTTTCATGTGGTTTTGGATGGTCTGATACTGCTCTGCCTGCATTTCAAGAAGCCGCGAGCGCTGGATAAGCTCCGTATGCTTAAGCATGAAGTTGGCGATGTGATAGAAAATAACGTGCAGAAGCACAAACAACAGCAGCATGACCGATTCCAAAGCCAAGAATGACGGGAAGATTCTGCCTACAAAAAGCATTGGATAGGAGTATGGAATCATTAAGAAATTCAGCAGAAACAGAATACAGTGCACAGCCATAAGGGAATACCACACTCCGGTGTCGGAAAGCTTTTCTACAAGCTTGGAGTACGCTTTTGTGCAGGGTACTGCAAACACAGCCAGAAATACACAGCACATTGCCAGCTGGAACAGCGCCCGCCTCTATGGAAAAATTCGCCGAGCCGGAATCGGGGTGGAGCCATGCGTCGAAGGCATAGGCGAACTGGGAGGGGAATGTCATTAAGGTGCATACGCCCAGAAATATCGACAGCGAACAGGAAAGACCTGCGCGCACACTGCGGCGGTAGAACAGGAATAACAGCGCCAATGAGGGTATCAGAATAATATTCATATCCAGCTTCCAGATAAGGCACGCTCCGGCAGATAGTGCGGCATAGGGTGCAAAAATGGCAAGACAGTATATAACCGTCTTTTTAAGTGAGAAGCGCAGGCGGCTTTTCATCGGCATATAGCACAGCACTGCGGCTGGAATCAGGATAATGAACTGGGGCAGCAGAGTAAGGTAGGCTTTTGTATATTCGCTCATTTTTCGTTTCTCCCCATGTTCTGACGGCGGCGGATGGTTTCAAAGCTGCGGTTCATGACCGCCTGTTCCACAAGCCTTGCTTCCTTGACGCGCATAGGCAGGGCGGCGCCGCCCTCCATTATACAGCAGCCATCCTCAAAGGAGACTATATGCCCAACGTTCAGTATTATTCCGCGGTTGGCAAGGAAGAACCTATCATCCTCGCCGGTGCGGGCTAAGAACTCTGCGGCGGTCATCCTTTGACGCATTACTGTTCCGTCTGTAAGGGTGATATTGAGATAGTGCCCGTCGGTGACAGCGTAGACTATATCCTTAAGAAATACCTGATGCGTTTTGCGCTCGCTGACAAGTTCCATATATCTGTAGCTGGCGGGGATAAGCCTTGCCGCGTCGTCGAGCACCTGTTCCAAGCGCTCCTGACTGATGGGCTTGGATATGTAATCAAAGGCGTGACAGCTGAAAGCCTCCGGCATGAAATCAGGGCTGGAGGTCAGAAAGACAAGAAGACATTCCGGGTCTGCCTCCCTCAGAGACCTTGCAACTGTGACTCCATCAATGTCAGGCATATATACATCAAGGAAGACTATGGAAAATCTACGGGGGGGGGTAGCATTAATGGCTGATATGAACTCATTTC
>ENA-UOJG01000861-UOJG01000861.1-human-gut-metagenome-genome-assembly--contig:-C47-NODE-861-length-37247-cov-37.608195_pt1 | contig 37247 bp, 33 predicted proteins | sample MGYA00242340_ERZ723887 | MGnify/ENA metagenome assembly ERZ723887 | reverse complement strand
AATGAATAATGAATAATGAATAATTAATAGTGAATAGTGAACAGGCGCGATGGGGGTACGGGCAAGAACTTTTGTAAAAAATGATAAAACGCAAAAAAAGCGCTTGACAAATGGCCGAAACGGCGCTACTATGCCCACGTCAAAACAAACTGACAAATCTCGAGGAAAGGCAGAAAGCATCGATGAAGAAGCTGAGCAACGCAATGATGATGATGTACATGTGCATGTGCCGCATGTGCATGTTTCGTCGCGCTCACTTCGGTCAGAAACTTTCTGGAACCTGTTTAACGGCTTAAAGCCGAACCTCTTTGGATAGCAAACAGCGGAAGGTCGATGACCTCCCGCTGTTTTTTGTTTATCCGAAACGATTTCGATTTGAAAGGAGATGTGCCGTATGAAATGGCAGGTCATGCGAATGTGTCCCCGGGACACAGAGGATATTAATTACTGACATACGACACGGCCCATTAAATTCTAAAACTTTTAAGGAGAAAACGAAAATGAAAAAGTTCACCAAAATAATCGCACTTGCACTCGCGGTAGTGCTCGCATTCAGCCTCGCGGCATGCTCCGGCTCCAATAACGGCGGCGACAACGCCTCCGACAAGGTCATCAAGATCGCAGTTCCCAACGACACAACCAACGAAGCCCGCGCACTGCTCCTCCTCCAGGAGGCCGGCATCATCAAGCTCAAGGACGGCGCAGGCATCACCGCAACCAAGAACGACATCGCAGAGAACCCGTACAATGTTGAGATCGTTGAGGCCGAGGCCGCAGCGATCCCCCAGCTCCTTCCCGACGTTGACTACGCAGTCATCAACAGCAACTATGCAATAAACGCAGGCCTCAACCCCGTTAAGGACTCCCTGTTCAAGGAAGGCTCCTCCTCGGCATACGGCAACATCCTCGCAGTCAAGGAAGGCAACGAAAACACCGACGCAGTCAAGGCGCTCAAGGCAGCTCTCGAAAGTAAGCAGGTAGCAGACTTCATCAACGAGAAGTACAACGGCAGCGTAGTTTCCACCGTAGACAACCTCACCGACGGCTTCGACAGCAGCGTTGACTACGCAGCTCTCGCAGGCACCACCATCTCCGTTGCAGCATCCCCCACTCCGCACGCAGAGATCCTTGAGATCGCAAAGCAGATCCTCGCAGAGAAGGACATCACCCTCGACATCCAGACCTACAACGATTACGTCGTTCCCAACAACGTCGTTGAAGACGGCACCGTTCTGGCAAACTACTTCCAGCACTCTCCCTACCTCGATGACTTCAACGCCGAGCAGGGCACCCACATCGTCTCCGTGGCTTCCATCCACGTCGAGCCCATGGGTCTGTACGGCGGCACCCAGACCACTCTGGACGCAGTCTCCGGCAAGTAATTAATATTAAATAGCAGCCGGCAGGGTCAAGCTCCCTGTCGGCTACATCAGAGAGAGGGAAACGACAGTGATCGAACTAAAAAACGTCAGCAAGACCTTTGACTCCGGAACCGGCGAGGTAGACGCGCTCAAAAACGTCACGCTCACCATAAACGACGGAGACATATACGGAATAATAGGCATGTCCGGCGCAGGAAAGAGCACGCTCGTGCGATGCATAAACCTGCTCGAAAAGCCCTCGAGCGGCGAGATAATCGTAAACGGCGAGAGGCTTGACACAATGAGCCCGGCTCAGCTTCGCGCGGCAAGACGCAACATAACGATGATCTTCCAGCACTTCAATCTGCTCATGCAGCGCACATGCCTGAAGAATATCTGCTTCCCGATGGAGCTTGCAGGCGTCAAAAAGGCCGAGGCCGAAAAACGCGCAAGAGAGCTTCTTGAGCTTGTCGGTCTGCCGGATAAGGCAAACGCCTATCCCGCTCAGCTCTCCGGCGGCCAGCAGCAGCGCATAGCAATAGCCCGCGCGCTCGCCACCGACCCCAAGGTTTTGCTGTGCGACGAGGCCACCAGCGCCCTCGACCCGAAAACGACACGTCAGATCCTTGAACTGATAAAGGACATAAACCGGAAGCTCGGCATAACGGTCGTCATCATCACCCACCAGATGAGCGTTGTCAAAGAGGTGTGCAACCACGTTGCCATCCTCGATGACGGCGAGGTCGCCGAGGAGGGCCTTGTCGCCGCGGTGTTCGCCGCGCCCAAGTCCCCTGCCGGACGCAGGCTCGTGTTCCCCGGCGGAGTTGACGAAATGGTCTCCGACCCCAAAGCCGAGCGCCGCGTAAGGCTCATTTTCCGCGACAGTCAGACCACGGCCATCCCCCTTGTCGCGCGCCTTGCATCCGAGGAGAACATCTTCTGCAACATCATTTCCGCATCGACGCAGAAGCTCTCCGAGGAGGTCTACGGCAGCCTTCTGATAGGCATCCCCAGCGCCCATTTTGACAGAGCGCTGAAATTCATTTCATCCGTTGCAAACGTCACGGCAGAGGAGGTGGACGGCAATGTACAGTAATCTGTTTTCCGAAAAGTCCGTTCAGGACCTTATCTCGATACTGCCCAGTCTGCCGACCGCTCTGTGGGAGACGTTTTACGTCACCGTTCTGAGCACCGCGCTTTCCCTCGTGATCGGGCTTCCGCTCGGCGTTCTGCTCGTCACCGGCGAAAAGGACGGCGTTCTGCCGCTGCCGGGCTGGCTTATGCACCTGCTGAACATCATAATAAACCTGCTGCGCTCGATCCCCTTCCTTATATTGATGATCATGGTCCTTCCTCTCTCCAGAGCGCTCATAGGCACCGCCGTCGGCACGACGGCGACGATCGTTCCGCTGGTCGCGGCTGCATTCCCCTTCGTTGCGCGCCTTGTTGAGAGCAGCCTGCGCGAGCTTGACGGCAACATCATCGAGGCCGCGCAGAGCATGGGCGCATCGCCCTTCCAGATAATCTGCAAGGTCATGATCCCCGAGAGCATACCCTCGCTGATCCAGAACGTCACCATCGCACTGACGACCATCCTCAGCTACTCGGCAATGAGCGGCATCATCGGCGGCGGCGGCCTCGGCAAGATCGCCATCGACTACGGCTACTATCGCTACAAGTACCTCATCATGGTCGTTGCGGTCATCATCCTCATCCTGCTCGTCCAGTTCTTCCAGAGCCTCGGAACATATCTGGCAAAGAAGAGCGACAAGCGGCTCAAATAAAAATCCCCTCTCTAAAAATTCTCTCTTATTATAATGTATAATGAACAGTCCTTTTCGGACTGTTCATTTTTTTAGGCAAATCGCGCCTAATGCTTGATTTTAGGACTGATAACTGATATTGTCTATGTTAAATAAAGTTACTTTATTGTAAGTTTAGTTTGAGTAAAAGTCGATGCAAGGGTGGTTATATGAAGAATACATTCAAAATATTCTTTTCCGACATTAAAAGCCTCTCCAGGCACTTCTTTGCAGTCCTCGTCGTGATCGCCATAATGATCATACCGGCACTGTATGCGTGGGTAAACATTTACGCAAACTCCGATCCTTACGGAAACACGGGCAACATAAGCGTTGCCGTCGCTTCCGACGATCTGGGCTATGAAGGCCAGAACATGGGTGAGAGCGTACTCGAAGGTCTGAAGGACAACAAGTCGATAAACTGGGTGTTTACCGGCAGCACCGATAAGGCCATCAAGGGTGTTGAAAGCGGCAAATATTACGCCGCCATCGTCATAGGCGAAAATTTCAGCCGCAACATGTATGATCTCAAAAGCGCGCTGACCGACAACGAAAGCACCGTTACATATTACAAAAACGCGAAAACGAACGCCATTGCCGTGAAGATCACCGACACGGCGGCCGAAACGGTTCAGAATAACGTTAAGGTGCAGTACCTCAAGGTGCTGTTCCAGACCGTTTTCACCAAGGGTCAGGAGCTTGGCGAGGACATTGACGAGGAGCAGGCGGTGAACGCCGTTATCGCGCAGCTTACCGACCTGAGCAAGAGCCTGCGCCATTACAGCGACTCGGTCGGCCGCTTCGTCAGCGACAGCTCGTCGATATCCTATGTTCTCTCGGGCATTGGCAGCAGCACGGCAAACGCCTCGGCGGCGCTCTCCGGCAGCCAGGCGACGCTAAACTCCGCGCAGGCGGCAGTTAGCAATGCGCAGACCTCGATAGATCAGCTCGCCAACGGACTTGACGGCAAGCTCGCAGAGCTTGAGGCCGATCTTGACGCGGTAACGGACGCGCTGAACAAGCTCGCCTCCAGCGAGGTCATAAACGGCAGCATCGAGCTGCACAATCAGATGGTCGATAACGCGAAAAACGCGGCGGCCAAGCTCCAGACGCATCTTGAATCGCTGCGCGCCATCCTTCCGGAAAACAGCGCGCTGAGCGGAACGGCATACGTTGCAAACACGCTTGACGCGCTCATCGAGCGCACAAAGCAGATGCAGAACCAGCTCGACCTGCTTTATAACGACGCGAGCTTCGTCGAGGATGCGGCGAACATCACCGGCGCGTGCGCCGACACGGTCTCGCTCATGCGCTCGATGATAACAAACCAGCTTAAAACCGGCATCGACATGATGCTCACCAATCTCTCGAGCACGCTGAACATGATGAGCCCGCTCATCTCGAGCCTCGGCATAACGCTTGACGATATCGCGCCCGTTGTCGAGTCGGCAGGCGATACGCTTTCGTACGTCTCCTCGGCAATGACAAGGCTCCAGTCGCTTATGACCCGCGTTGCAGACGCCTGCGACCAGCTTCTTGTCAAGATAAACGAGGGTACGGCAGACGAAAGGCTCCAGACGCTCATAACCGTCCTCAACGGCAACGCGGAAAAATACGCGGAGTTCCTCTCCTCGCCGGTGAGCGTGACGGAGGAGACCATCTATCCCGTCGCAAGCTACGGCGACGCAATGACGCCGTTCTATTCCGCGCTGGCCATCTGGGTCGGCGGCGTTATACTCACCGCGATACTCAAGGTCGAGGCCGAGCCTAAGGGTCTGCGCAACGTGACCGAAGGGCAGAAGTACTGGGGCAAGTTCCTCCTGTTCTTCGTCCTCGGACAAATACAGACAGCTGTCATCGTTCTGGGCGATATATATCTGCTCGGCTGCCAGTGTCAGGAGCCGGTCATGTTCTGGGCGGCGTCGGCAATAACGAGCTTTGCCTTTACGGCGGTGATCTATTCGCTGGCGCTGGCGTTCGGCGATATCGGCAAGGCGATCGTGATCGTCATCGTCGTCATGCAGGTCGCAGGCTCCTCCGGCTCCTACCCGATCGAGATCCTGCCTGATATATTCAGCAAGATCTATCTCTTCTTCCCCTTCCCCTACGCCATAAACGCAATGCGCGAGGCGATATGCGGCATGTATCAATGGGACTACTGGATCTATCTCGGCGAGCTTATGATATTCGCCGTCGGCGGCATACTCATCGGCCTTGTGCTGAGAAAGCCGTTTATAAAGCTCAACCGCTTCGTAGAGCACGAAGTGGAGAAATCGGGGGTGCTGTGATATGGCAAAGAAACTCAATGTCCGCGTCCGCGAAAACAGCACCGATGTGCTTTACGGCAAGCTGCTTATGTACGCCGAGCAGGTGCATCAGGGCAACAAGCGCCGCATAAGGCACGGCCTTGTGAGCCTTATAGTGATCCCGATCGTTCTCATGGTCGTTCTTCTTCTGACAGAAAGCTCGCGCATAGTGTTCCTGCTTATCTGGATCGCGTGCATGTTCGTCGTTGCGGCGTTTTTGCTGTACGTCGCTTATTCCGACTGGATGCTGCAAACCACGATAAACGAACTGTCGCGCGATGAGCTGGGCGAGCTGGACAGCCTCATTGCCGTCAAGCAGCCGCGCAGCCTCAAGCTGCTGAAAAAGCTTGAAGAGGAGGTGACGAAGTGAAAAATATCTTCACAATATGCAGAAACGATCTGCGCAGAATATCTTCAAACGTCGTCGCCATAGTCCTCATCCTCGGACTTGCCGTTGTTCCGTGCCTGTATGCGTGGTTCAACATCTTCTCAAACTGGGATCCCTACGGTCCGGACGCGACCTCGCGCATAAAGGTCGCCGTCGCGTCGGAGGACTCCGGCGCCTCGGTGCTGGGACTTAAAATCAACATCGGCTCGCAGGTCATATCCGCGCTCGAGGCAAACGACACCATCGGCTGGCAGTTTGTTGACACGAAGCAGGAAGCGCTTGACCTTGTTTACAGCGGCGACTGCTACGCGGCTCTCGTCGTGCCCGATGATTTTACCGCAAACGTCACAAGCTTTCTAAGCGGAGACATCACCAATCCCGATATCATTTTCTATCAGAACGACAAGAAAAACGCCATCGCGCCGAAGATAACCGGCAAGGCCAAGACCGCCGTTCAGGAGCAGGTAAACGCCACCTTCGTTCAGACGATATCCGACGATATCGCGTCGCTGATCTCCGTTGCCAACGCAAACGGCATCTCGGCCGAGGATCTTCTCAACGATATGAGCAAGGACATAAACGACCTGAGCGCCAAGCTTTCCGACTGCTGCGCGGCTTTGAGCGCGGCAAACGGACTGACAAACTCCGCGCGAAACCTTATAAACGTTTCGGTGAAGCTTTGCAACAGCACCTCGGCAAGCCTTGAGCAGTCAAAGGCTCTGCTGGACAAAACCGGCGACGACGCGGCAACGATAAATAACCGCATCGACACGACGGTGCAGAGCGTGACCACCGCGCTCGCGCAGGCAGACTCCAACCTCGCTGCCATTCAGGCAAGCCTCGAGGACGCTTTTTCCGACATAAACCGCTATAACGACTATGTTTCCACCGGCCTTGCGGCCGACGTCGCCATGCTCGATGCGTTCAGCACCAATTGCAGCGATATGGCGCAGTCGTTCACGTCCATCGGCTTTGACGCCGCGGCAGCCCAGATGAACGCGCTTGCCGCAAAGCTCAAAGCCCTCAGCTCCGCTCTGTCGAGCCTCAAGGAGGCAAACGACGACAGCTGGGCCGGCATCCGCGAGCAGCAGGCCGCGCTCATCGACCAGATCACCTCCGCGCGCGAGACGATCAGCAATCTCTCGGCAAGCGTCAGCAGCGAGCTTTCGCCGAAGCTGCACGAGGCGCTGAACAAGGCGCAGGGCGCATCGTCGTCCGTCAGCTCCGTGCTCGGCAAGCTGCAAAGCTCGACGAGCGCACTCAGCGGAACGCTCAACTCCTACCTCGGCTCCATCGGAACGATGCAGACCGGCTTTGCCGACACGCAGAAGGCCATTGAGGGCGCGCAGGCCGAGCTGAAGGTCGTTTCCGAGTTCGTATCCGCCCTTGCGGGCAGCAATCTGCTCGCCGAGGTCTCGGATACGCTCGAGAGCGAGGGCGACCTTGTCGGCAATTATCTCGCCTCGCCCATAAAGATGGACACCGTCATTAAATTCGACATCAAAACCTACGGCTCGGCAATGGCTCCGTTCTACACCGTTCTTGCCCAGTGGGTCGGCGCACTGCTGAGCGCCGTGTTCCTCAAGGTCAAGATCCGCAAGGAGCACGAGCCGGCAAACCTGCGTCTGCACGAAAGATTTTTCGGCAGATACGGTCTGTTCTTCCTCGTAGCCATCGGTCAGGCGATCATAGTTTCGCTCGGCGATCTGTTCTATGTCCAGATCCAGTGCGTCGCACCGTGGCGGTTTATACTCGCGTCCGTGGTGACGGGACTTTGCTTCTCACTCATAAACTACGCGCTTGTTTTTGCGCTTGATAACATCGGCATGGCGATCTCCGTTATCGTCATGGTCTTGCAGGTCGGCGGCTCCGGCGGAACGTACCCCGTCGAGGTGCTGCCGGAGATATTCCGCAAGATGTATGACTTCATGCCGTTTAAATATGCAATGAACGCAATGCGCGAGACCATCGGAGGTATGTACGGCGATGTGTATCTGCATAACATTGTTGTCCTCCTGTGTATATGCGTCGGTTCGATCATTCTCGGACTTGCGCTGTACTATCCCTGCCTTGGTCTGAACCGCTTAATTGAATCAAGTAAAAGAAAGAGTGAGATTATGCTATGATCATCGATTTCAAAGCGCATGTTATGCCCGGCATGGACAAAACCTGCAAAAACCGGATCGACACTATTCGCCGCCTTATGGCGGCGAAGGATGCCGGGGTCGATCTGATCGTCGCCGCGCCCGTTTACGATCCCGACGAGTGCAGCGTCGAGGAATTTCTTGACCGCCGCCGCCAGAGCGAGGATATCCTCGGCAGCCTCATGAACGATGAGCTTCCCGAGGTCATGACGGCCGCGATGGTCAAATTCAGCGATAAGCTTCTGACAGCCGACGAGCTGGATAAGCTCTGCTTCGGCGACAGGTGCTTTATCCTGAACATGAGGGACACAACATGGGACGACACCACCGAGGCCGTGCTGCGCAGGCTCACGGGAAGGCTGTGCATGAACGTCATCCTTGCCGACGCGAGCGAGGATGTGCTCAAAAACAGCGATAAGCTCCAGCAGCTCGGAGTCCACGTCATGCTCGATCTCGAGGAGATCCACCACAAAAAACAGATCCGTGCCTATCTTCCGCTGATCGGAAGCGGCCTTATCTGCGCCATAGGCAGCGACTGGGGTTCGGAGGCTCCCTACCGTTTCCTGCGCAAGACCAAAAGGCGTATGGATGAAGCGTTTGACACCGTTATGGCAGCGTCCGCGCACCTGCTCGGCCGATAACGCCACAGCACGCAAAGAAATAGAGACGATTTTACCCCCGGCGGATCCCGCCGGGGGTAAAATCATGTGTGGGTGTGTGATGCGGTTTATCTGCGGCGGTCCGGGTAAAAGAAAATCTCGAAGCTCAAAAGCTTCGGGATCAACTATGGTGGACGATACAAGACTCGAACTTGCGGAGGCCTGCCGCTTTGCGCCCGGCATCCGCCGCCTGTTCCGCTTGAGCAAGCTCAAGCTCGAATTCGGTCACAAGCTTCGAGTCCTTATACCTGAAGAAAAAAGAAAACCTACAGCTCAAATAAGCTGTAGGTTTGTGGTGGACGATACAAGACTCGAACTTGTGACCTCCCGCACGTCAAGCGGATGCGCTACCAGCTGCGCCAATCGTCCAATCGCAAAGAGCACATAAAAACCATTGATATTTCATGATTTTTTGCGGTTTGATTATAGCATACATTTTAATCCGCTGCAACTACAGGACGGTGAGCCGGGCTTTTCTGTTGACACATTGTTGACAGTGGGGGAGTCTTAAAACCTCGGAACAGAGCATAATTCGCCATAAAGCGTGTAGGTGATGCAATCATATACTGAGCCGGAATCTGTCGATTTATATTTATAATGAAATTGTTAAATTCTCGTGAAAAGTCTTTCAATGATAGCTGGGTTGCTACTATTTCTGAGGCTACGATTCGATATTTTTTAGCTTTTCAGATACTCTTTCACAAGCAGATTACAGGCGTTCTCGAATAGTGTTAAACGAGCGGAGATGTAATAACTGCAAATGACATTAATCGATAGAGTCATAAGAATGAATGCACTGCGTTTTATGATAACGGATAGCGGCACAATATGTGCTCAATTAATAATATGCTTGCCAAAACTGTAGTTACCTATATAATATAAAGCTGCAATTTTGGCAATTTTCATGCGTCAATCCTCATTTATTTTAAAGACCGTGGTTCGTTGGTTGTTTATGCTCGTCTCACAGCTCTTGTTTATCAATAAAACTTGAATATCATCCGGAATGTACTCGGTAGATAAAATCGTATCTCTAAGTTTTTTCTGCTCATCCGACATTGGGTGCTCGCTGTTATACATACTCCATATTGCCTGTGCCTCTATCCTGCAATATCTTACGGCTCTTCTCTATTGTTGAAATTCTCGGAGTATAGATTATCCCTTTTTTATCACACGGAAGTTGAGTACATATATTGCAAATTTGAAAATTCCTCTTCTTGTGCTATGGAGTACTATCTCGTTTTACCGTGAATAGGGATATAATTTATGAGAGAAGTTTTAAGGAAAAATCTCCTATGCAAAAATGCACCCATGCTATAACCAAAGGATAATGCTGTTCTCATGACAGACCATACCCAAAGCTTCTCAATTCGGAAGTGGTCACGACTGTCATTTCGCTTCGGCTGCTTCCGCTTTTTCCTTTGCAAGCTTTGCGGCTTTCGCTTCGCAATGGGCATAATACGAGTCGCCCATTTTTTCAAACTCCGCCTTGGGCATGATAAGCTCGTCAAGCTTCTGTCTCGTCGCGGGAAGGATCGTGCCGTAGCGAACGTAATCAACGCCCGCCCGAGAAACATAGCCCAGATATTCCTCTATGCGCTCATTCAGCATCGGAACCGGGAACATTTCGCCCTCGCCGCAGAACAGCGTCGTATAATTGCCGACGCCGTGGATGAGATCCATCTGCGCTCTTACGGCGTCATAGTTGCCCTTATCGGAGAAAAAGCCGCAGGTCGATATGTAGACATGGCGCTGATGGGAAAGATCATAGCGGGACGAATGCTTGCCGTTGCCCTTGCCGTCATATCTGTCCTTCATTACGGGCTTCATGGTGGGAACCTGACGGTCGATAAAGTTTTTCATGCGGCCGGGCAGCGAGTAGTAGTAAAGCGGGAAGCTCCAGATGATAACGTCCGCGGCAATGAGCTTTTCTATGCAGCCTGCCATATCGTCGTTTTTAAAGCACTTGCCGGGTGTGCGCTTCCAGCAGGAAAGGCAGCCCTGACAGGGCTCTATATTGAGCCTGTAAATGTCGAGCCTTTCAATTTCCGCCTCGGTTTCGCTTTGCAGGCCCTTTATAAAGGCGTTTGTCAGGCGAAGCGAATTGCTTTTTTCCAATTTCGGACTTCCGTTAATAACCAGTACTTTCATCGAATTTCTCCTTAAACCGTATTTATCACAATTTTGCGTTACTGAATGAATGCGCGGCTGCTGATCGCCGTGCGGAGACGATCACTCGCAGGTGTAAAGCCCCTTGCGCTTTTCGAGCATCGCCCTTGAAGCCTCCGCCTTATCCTTCGTGCCGACGGTATATATTCCCTGAATCTCCTCGGCAAGAAGCCCCGATGCGTAGCTTGATTCGGCCGCAATGTTGATGCACTTTTTGCACATCTGAACCGCGATGGGTGGAAGCTCCGCCATTTTTCTCGCATAGCCCAGAGTCGTGCTTTCAAGCTCCTCCAGCGACACGAGCCTTTCGACAAGCCCGATGCGGTATGCCTCCTGTGCATAAATATCCTCGCAGGTAAGTGCCATCAGCTTGGTCATTCCGGGGCCTATAAGCTTGGTCAGCCGCGTCGTTCCGCCCATGTCGGTGCTTATGCCCACCTGAACCTCACGCAGAGCAAACCTCGCATTTTCCGCCGCGATCCTGAAGTCGCAGGCCGCCGCAAGCTCTATAGCCGTGCCCATGCACGCGCCCTGTATTCCGACCACGACGGGCAGATTGCAGTCGTGCCAGAACTGATATGCCCGCTGCCAGTACTTCACGCCGTAAAGACTTCTGCCGGGCTTGCCTATCACGGTGCTTGCGTAATTGAGGTCGATACCCGCGGAAAAGTGCTTGCCGTCGGCCAGAAGCGCAATGCTTCTAAGCTCGTGGTTGCCTATGATTTTTTCTTCCTGAAGCTCGATCATTGCCTCAAAAAACGGGGCGCTCATGGTGTTGTATGCCTCCGGCCTTGACAGTCGGACAATGCCTACATTATCCTCCTGAGAGAAGCTTAAAAACTCTCCGTAACTCATAATATTCCTCCTTAACTCATTTTTGCGGTATCAGCTAAGCCGACGGGAAACTTTGTCGAATTTTTATCACCATTATTTAATAACATGCGCCTGCGTTTATCAAGGGCACAAAGTACGAAAAAACATTTCAAATTATTCGGTGTTGTGTGTAAAAATGCAGGAAAACAAATTCAATAATTGGGCAAAGGCTACAAAAATCAGAGGGAAAATGCATCCCCACTTCATATTTTATAATCTTGAACGAAATCCGCCTCTTTGATAATCTAATAACACAACATATAAATTTATCTATACAAAAAGGAGCAGAACAAATGGCTGATTTCGACAAGGAATTTTTCGAAGGCGTAAAAGACGGCGTTACCAAGGGCAAGATCGAATACATCAACATCGCGGGAATATCCCCCGAGGTTGCGGAGCTTCGTCATGTCAAGTTCAGACTCCCCGCTTCTAAAATGCACATGAACCATGTCGGCATGGTATACGCGGGAAGCTACTTCGTGTTCGTCGAGGCAACCGGCGCAAGCCTTATTAAGTGCACATACGGTTCCACCTATGTTCCCATTATAAAGAACATGAGCCTGGACTATAAGAAGCCGTGCACCGGCGATCTTGTTGTTGACATCTCCATGACCGAGGAAGAAGCCGAGGAGCGCATAGCTTATGTCAAAGAGCACGGCAAGGGTCAGTACCCTATGGAAATCCCCATCGCCGACGCCGAAGGCAATGTTTGCGCCGTTGCAAATATCACCTACTATCTGATGAAAAAGTAAATCCTCTCTCTTCTGCGGAAATTTTTCCGCAGAAGTTTTTATTTCTCCCGGCGAAAATACAGAAAACAACAAGAGATGACTTACAGTACACTGCAAGCCATCTCTTGTTGTAATATGGAAGGAAGGGGGAGATTGTGCAGCCTGCGAAAGCCGCAGACCGGGTTATAAAGCTTTGTTTAATATACACGAGTCTTCCTCACGCGCGGCGCGAATTGCGTCGATAAGCAGAGGAATGACCTCGAAAAGATCGCCGACGATGCCGTAGGTCGCAATGTCGAAAATCGGCGCGGTGGGATCTTTGTTTATCGCAACTATCATATCCGAGCCGATCATACCGGCCCTGTGCTGTATCGCGCCGGATATGCCGCAGGCAATGTACAGCTTGGGCTGAACGGTCTTTCCCGTCAGTCCGACCTGATGGATCTGCTCAATAAAGCCCGCGTCAACCGCGGCACGGCTTGCACCGACCGCCGCGCCGAGCTCGTCGGCAAGCCGTCTTATTATTTCAAAATTCTCCGCAGAGCCGACGCCGCGTCCGCCGGACACGATTATCTCCGCGTCCTCGAGCGCGAGCATGTCGTTTGCTATTTCGGCAATTCTTTCCGTTACCTCGGTGCGGATAAGGGACTTGTCAAAGTGAATATCCTCACGGCGAAGCTCGCATTTTTTATCCTTTTCGGGCGTCGGGACTCTATATATCCCCGGACGGACCGTGCCCATCTGAGGGCGCTTTTCGGGGCAGAAAATGGTCGCCATGAGGTTTCCGCCGAAGGCCGGGCGAGTCCATGATACAAGACCGGATTTTGCGTCGTAGTCAACGTCCGTCGTATCGGCCGTAAGTCCGGTTTTGAGGCGGCAGGAAAGTCTGGGCGCCAGGTCTCTTCCCTGATTTGTCGCGCCGATCAGCATTGCCGTCGGGCAATAGCGCCTGACAAGCTCCGCCGCGGCAAATGTGTATGCGTCGGTCGAGTACTCGGCATACTCTTCTCCTTCGACATAAACGATCATATCCGCGCCGCAGTGAGAAAGGTTTGCGGCCGTTTCGCCGATGCCGACGCCGCCGATCATGACGAGCGCGACCTTGCCGCCGGTTCTTTCCGCAATATTAACAGCCGGAGTCAGAAGCTCAAGACCGACCTTTCTGGGCTGAAGCTCCGAACATTCGGCATATACGAATATCAGGTTTTCCTCCATGTCATTCTCCTTAATCAAAGTAGTCCGGCAGAGTGAAAAACAGATGCCAGGCGAGCGGCATTATCCTTCATGCTGCCCTCATCGAGCATTATGACTTCCGAGGAAAACTCCGGCGTGAACGTTTCCCTTGTAACCGTGGGCGAGCCGCTGTGACCGATCTGCGAGCGCTCAAGCGAAGGAAGGTCTTTAAGCGTAAGCACGGGATATTCGCGGCGGTTTGAACGCACTATTCCGCCGAGCGACTCATAACGCAATTCATACTTCGTCTTTGAGACGGATATCAGCGCAGGCAGCGATACTCGCACTTTTTCGGTGCCGTCCGGCGTTTCTCTGGTGACGCTCGCGATACCCTCGTTTATCTCGGGAAGCTCGGTTGCGCAGGTGATCTGCGGCAGATCCAGAAACTCGGAAATAATCGGACCGACCTGAGCGGTGTCGCCGTCTATTGCCTGCTTGCCGACGAGGATAAGATCGGCTTTTCCGTGGATCTTTTCGATCTCGGTAAGAGCGGTTGAAAGAATATACCCGGTAGAGTATGTATCGGAGCCGGCAAACGCAATGTCGTTGAGAAGATAGGCGTTATCGAATCCTAACGCACAGCACTTTTTCAGAACGGAAACAGCCTGCTTCGGTCCCATTGTGATGACAGTGATCGTGCCGCCGTGCTTTTCTTTAAGCCTCAGTGCGGTTTCCACGGCAAAGCAGTCAAAGGGATTGAGAATACTGGGCACGCCGTCGCGTATAAGGCGATTGGTGGTCCTGTCTATTTGGATTTCGGAAGTGTCCGGTACTTGCTTTACAAATACGGCAATATGCATATATTGGTCTCCAATCTGAAGAAAAATGAAATAGGGGCTTAACGCATCCCTTTCTTGACCCTATGCTCCTTGAGAAGAGCACCGGCTATTACCATACGCTGTATCTGGTTGGTGCCTTCGAAAATCTGATAGATCTTTGCGTCGCGCATGAGCTTCTCCACGGGATAATCACGCATATAGCCGTAGCCGCCGAATATCTGCACGGCATCGGAGGTGACGCTTTGCAGCATGTCGGTGGAAAAACACTTTGCCATGGACGCAAGCTTGCTGACCTCCGCCATTTTTCCGTGGTCGATAAGATCCGCAACATGGAATCCGAGCTGGCGCGACGCCTCTATCTTCATGCCCATGTCGGCAAGCATGAACTGGATTGCCTGATTGCTGCATATGGGTTTTCCGAATGTGACGCGCTCCTGAGAATACTTTACCGCATACTCGAAAGCGGCCCTTGCAATGCCGACGGCGGACGAGCAGGTTCCCGCACGTCCCTGATTGAGCGTTTCCATTGCGATCTTGAAGCCCGAGCCTTCGCTGCCTATGCGGTTTGCCTTCGGTATGCGCACATCTTCAAAAATGACATCTGCCGTGTTTGAAAGGCGGATGCCCATTTTGTCCTCGTGCTTGCCGACTGACAGGCCGGGGGTGTTTCTGTCGACCATAAACATGGTAAGACCCTTGACGCCCTTTGAGGGGTCGGTGGATGCAACGACAGTATAAATATCGGCCAGAGCGCCGTTTGTGATAAAGCACTTGTGGCCGTTTAACACGTATTCGTCGCCGACGGCGACAGCCGTGCTTCGGCATGCGCCGGCATCCGAGCCGGCGTCTGGCTCGGTAAGAGCAAAGGCGGAAAAGCCGCCCGATGTTACCACATCCGCAAAATGTCTGCGCTGTGCCTCTGTTCCGGCAATAAGGAGAGGCTTCATGCCGAGTCCGTTTGCGCCTACGCTCAGCGCAAAGCCCGCATCGCCCCAGGACAGCTCTTCGCGCACGATACACGCCGTCACCTTGGATATTCCGGGACCTCCGTATTCCTCGGGAAGATCCAGGCAGTTGAGCTGCATTTTACATGCCGTCTTATATAAATCAAAAGGAAATTCTCCTGAACGATCAAATTCACTTGCTATGGGACGCACTTCTTTTTCCGCAAAAGAGTGCACTAATTCTTTAATTTCAAGCTGTTCAGCCGTTAAGATCAAGCGATTACACCTCACAAATGCGGAGCCGATTAAAAAATCGGCTCTGCATCACGAAATAAAACAGTTTGGGGGGGATAATAAAAACTATGAGGATTCTAAAATCAGAAATCGAACTTTGCGAGAGTGGATTTGCACTCTGCCATCATGCCGTCAATAACGTCTTTGACGGAGAGGACTTCGTGGATCAGGCCGCCGGTCTGACCGATGCAGATGACGCCGCAGTTTTCAACGTCGCCGTTTTCGAAGAACATCTTGCATGCGGTTCTGCCTGCCATATCCTCGGCAACGTCCTCGAACTTGCAGCCCTGCTGCTCCTTGTCGTATACGCGCTGAGCAACGGGAGTCTTGTACATACGGGTGGTGTTGGTGAAGCTTCTGAGAAGGAGAATGGTGTCCATCTCGGTCGCCTTGTCGGCGAGGTGCTGCTTAACGGTGTCAAGCACGGGGCACTCCTTCGTGAGCAGGAAGCGGGAGCCCATGTAAACGCCTTCTGCGCCGAGCATAAGAGCGGCTGCCATCTGACGGCCGGTGGAAACACCGCCTGCCAGAATGACGGGAATGTCAAGCTCTTCAACGCAGCGCGGAGTCAGGACCATGGAGCCGATGTCGTTCTCGCCGGGGTGACCTGCGCACTCAAAGCCGTCGGCAACTACCATGTCTGCGCCCAGGGACTGAGCCTTGAGAGCGTGCTTTACGGTGGTGCACTTGTGAATGAGGGTCATTCCGCTGCTCTTGATCTTCTCAACCATGTCGGGCTTCGGAGGACGGCCGGCAGTTTCCATTACCTTGACGCCTTCTTCGGCACATACGCGGATGTAGCCGTCATAGTCGGGAACTACGAGCGAGGGCATAAGGGTGAGGTTGACCGCAAAGGGCTTGCTGGTCTGCTGCTTTACGAGCTGGATCTCCTTGCGCAGATCGTCTGCGTTGCTGAAGGTGGAGGAGGACAGAAGGCCGAGACCGCCTGCCTCGGAGACCGCGGCGACCAGAGGAGCTCTGGATATCCACTGCATGCAGCCCTGGATAATGGGATACTCTATGCCGAGCATCTCGGTTACTTTGGTTCTGATTACTTTCTCTTTTTTACACATTTCAAGCTATCCTTTCGATTTTGTTTCGTTAAAAGAGTCGGATGATCAGTCTTCCACGAAGCAGCTTCTGACGGAGTCGAGGGTCTCCTCGGCTTCCTTTACCATGCGGTCAAGAAGCGTCTTTACGGGAACGATGTCGTCGATAAGACCCATTGCCTGGCCCGCGCAGAAGATAGCGCTGTCAACATTGCCGTTCTTGAACGCCTGCTTGGTGAGCTTGCCGCTTATGATGGGGAACAGCTCCTTGATGGTTGCGCCGTTTTCTTCCATGGCGTTTGCCAGACGGGCGGCGTTGTTGTCGGAAACACGCATCATGGATCCGATCTTTCTCTGTGCCAGAACGGTGTTCTTCTCGGTGTGGTCGAGTATCCACTGCTTGTGGTTATCCGACAGCGGGCATTCCTCGGTAGCGACGAATCTTGTGCCCATTGCAACTGCGGAAGCGCCCAGGGACAGTGCCGCCGCGAGACCGTGGCCGTCTGCTATACCGCCTGCTGCGATGACGGGGATCTTGAGCTGGGATGCGACGCGGCGTGCGATAACGAAGGTGCCTACGCCGTCTGCGGAGGGGTGACCCGCGACCTCGTAGCCTGCGATCGTTACAAGGTCAACACCCTTCTTCTCCATGCTTCTGGAGACGTTCATGTTCGGGCACTTATGCAGATGTCTGATGCCGGCGGCGTGAATATCGCCCATGAACTCGCGGGGGTCGCCTGCTGCGGTTTCGATACATGCGACGTGGTTGTCCTTACATGCGGAAATGTACTTGCGGATAAGCTCGAGGTCCGGAGCAAGACCCGGGGTGATCGAAATATTTACTATGTAGGGCTTGCTGGTAAGGGTGTTCATGTGCTCGAGCGCTTCACGCAGCTCTTCGGGGGTGTCCCAGCAGGAGGTGTTGATCGTACCCATGCCGCCCGCGTTGCAGACGACGGATGCAAACTCAGGGACGCCAAGCCACTGCATGCCGCTCTGAATGATCGGATACTTTACACCGAACATCTCTGTAAACTTTGTTTTAATCATCGTTTTTTCCTCCGTTTCTTTTTGGTCTGTGACGACCGATTCTTTTATTTGTTGTTTTGCACGAAATATGTATAATAACGAATCCGGCGCCTGACGATCGCCGCGGCGCACGGCGTTACGCTAATATAATATCTTTATCGAATCGGCACCGACAACTGCGCACCAAACAAAAATCAAAAATTTGACGGATTTGAAAATTGTATTTTTTGCACAGTGGCGGCGCCATTTTCGTAATTTATGCACAAATTTGCCTTTTCAAATGGGTTTATTTTCTGTTTTTGAGCTGATTGACCAGAACTTTTCCGGATGCGTTCTTGGGAAGCTGAGGAAGAAATTCAATTTCTTTGGGCACTCTGAACCTCGGCATGTGCTTTCTGCAGAACGCGGTAAGCGCCTCTGCGGTGAGCTTGCTGCCGGGAGCAAGCACCACGCTTGCCTTGACATGCTCTCCCCAGAGCTCGTCCGGAACGCCGTATACGCAGACCTCGGCGACATCGTCGGAAAGAAGCTGTATTACATTCGACACTTCCTCGGGATAGATGTTTTCGCCGCCGGAAATGATGAGGCTGTCTTTTCTTCCGCAGATAAACAGATAGCCTTTATCGTCGAGATAGCCCATGTCCTTTGTGTAGTACCAGCCGTCTCTTATCACGTTCTGCGTCTGCTCCGGACGGCCGAAATACTCCTTCATCATGCCGGGCCCCTTTGCGAGGATCTCACCGACTACGCCGACGGGGCATTCTTTGCCTTCCTCGTCAACGATCTTTACATCCGCGCCGAAAATGGGGCGGCCTACGGATTTAAGGTGCGCTCCGTCGTCTATGAAATGCTCCTCCGGCAGCAGCACCGTGACTACGCTTGCCATCTCCGTCATGCCGTAAGCCTGATAGAAACGGCAGTCGAGCTTGCTCATCGCGCGGGCAAGAAGGTCGGGAGATATCGGGCAGGTCGAATAATTTATCACTTTAAGATTGCTCAAATCATAATTGCCGCGCTCCTGGGCGTCGAGGATGCTTTTGAGAACGATGGGAACAACGCCTATGGCGTTTACCTTCTCGGACTCGAGAGTGCGCATGTAGTCATCGACCGAAAAGCATGATTTTATGATGAGCTTTCCGCCGGTGCTCAGGACCATGTACGCGCCCATGCCCGCGGAGTGGAACATCTGCGACACGAACTGATACACCTGACCCGGCACATAATGAAACGACATAAGCGTGCTTTCAAGCTCGCGGAGTATGGATCCGTGAGTGTAGACAACGCACTTGGGAACGCCTGTCGTTCCGCTTGTATGCATATGAAACGCGGGATCGTCGCCGCTCACCTCGACCTCGACCGCCTCGTCGGAATACTCCTGCGTCATGGCATATATCGGCGACTCTTCCTCGTTTACGCGCAGATCGAAGCACTGTATCCTGCCTTCGAAGTACTCGTACATCTCTTTTGCCCATTCTTCGGTCTCGGGGCGGTAGAAGGTCCACTTTACATTATTAAGTTCAAAAAGATACTTCATCTCCTTGGGTGAAAGCCTCCAGCTGAACTTGACCGAGATCGCCCCGAGCTTGAGGATCGCCATATCCGCGATCATAAACTCAATGGAGTTTCTTGAAACCACAGCCACCGTGCTCCCCTTCGTCACGCCGTTTGCGCGGAGCATGTTGGCTGTTTTATTTATCAGCCTTCCGAGTTCACCGTATGTAATTCTCCACTTGCAGCACACCATCGCCTCTTCATCGGGATAGTCCGCTATTGCCTGATCCATGATCTGCCCAAAGCCGGTCGCTTTCGGGAATGTGACTTGCGCGTTATTTCTGTCCATATAGCAGCTCTCCTTTCACTCTATACAGCGTTTATACAGTTTCGGCCACCTGTCTATATACATGCATGTTAATTTGCTGTCATTCATGATATATGGAACGCAAAAATGGGTCATCGTTAACAATGCTAAAAATCCGTAAATTCAAAAAGCGATTTTTCGGGCAAAATAAACAGTACCCATTGGGGAGCTGGTTGTTTTGCCCGAAAGAAGTTTGGAGAATAAAATGTTATTTTGTAGACAATGACCTAAGAATTTTCACTTGATATCGTTATAATTGTAACAGTGATATGTGACAGATTGGTCGTTTTTGTCTATACCCCGCGTATTTTGTACATTTAATACATATTGTAGACAATAACCATATACGGCGCCAAAAATGTGCACATTAACCACCCCGCAAAAAACCATTTCAAAAACTTTGGCGAAAACAGAAAAAATTTCTGAGTTTTTTAAAAAATTCGTTTGATTTTTTATTTTAAGGTCAGACGAAAATTAAAAAATATAAAACAAATTTTTTAAACGGAGGACGAAACAATGAAAAAACCCCTTGAAGGCCTGTTCGTTGTGGAAATGACATCCTACTGGGCCGCCACCACCACCGCACGTTTCCTGCGCGCTATGGGTGCTCGTGTTGTAAAAATTGAGACACCTCCCATCGGCGACGCCTGCCGCTACTACGGCAGATCCATGGGCATGCCCATCACCCCTGAAGAGAACCCCATCCACGACATCTTCAACGGCGGCAAAGAGTGCATTGCCCTCGACCTGAAGAAGAAAGAGAACCTTCAGATCGTTTACAACATGCTGGAGAAGGCGGACATGTTCGTCACCAGCACCCGCACCTCCGGTCTTAAGAAGCTGGGTCTGGACTGGGAAACCCTGCACGAGAAGTATCCCAAGCTCGTTATGGGGCAGGTAACCGGCTACGGCAACAAGGGACCTCTGGTGAGCCGTCCCGGCATCGACGCCATCGCATACTTCGGCGCAAACGGCGTTGTCCTTGATACCCGCACCGATCCCGACAGCCCCCCGATCTACCCCACCGGCGGCATGGGCGATACGACGACCGGCATTACTCTTCTCGCAGGTCTTCTGGCTGCTCTTTATGTTGCCCGTGACACCGGCGTAGGCGACTATGTAATGACTTCGCTGTACGGCACCGGCAACTACACCACCGCAGGCTTTGCAACAAACTGCAACTACGGCTATCAGTGGCCCAGAGAAGCTCACACCATGAGTCCCATGGGTCAGGGCTACAAGTGCAAGGACGGCAAGTTCATATATGTATTCGTCAACGAGTACGACAAGTGCTGGCCGGTATTTGCAAAGGCGCTCGGCATTCCCGAAGAGATCGCGACCAACGAGAGATTCCGCACAAAGGAAGCAACCACCATCATCGCAAACAGATCCGAGCTGGTTGACATCATCAGAGAATATGCGCTCAAGAAGGACGCCCAGGAAATTCTCGATGTTCTCGTAGAGGGCGACGTTCCCAGCTGCATCCTCAACCAGTACAAGGACCGCTTTGAGGGCGAATGGCTCGAGCAGTCTCTGGCAAACGGCTATCTGGCTCCTCACACCTACGAATCCGGCAAGACCGCATATCTTGCACAGATGCCCATCTACTTCGAAAGCCTCGGCGTTCAGGACTACTACGAGCGTCATCGCAAGCTCGGCGAGGACAACGAAGCTATCATCAAGGAATTCGGCGAATAATACTTCGGCAGAATAAGTGATTCACGAAAAACAGATTCATACTGCTGCGCTTGGTCAGTTTTTTTCGTTAAATAACGTTATATTGCTAAGAACTCGACAAAGTTGTTGTTTGATTAAAGTTTTCGAAGTATAATATGGCAAGATGTGACAAACGTTTTTCTCACGGGTCATAAGGATATTCAAAGAATCGGAGGTATTGATGGTGAAACTCCACATCGATTTGATCGCGGAATCTTTATCAATTTACGGGAGCAAGGTTAATATTGTTGATACGGAAGTGACCGAGTTCAAGGGCTTCAAGCTTCTGTCTCCCAATATTCAGACGCTGCGCAAGGACATTCTTTATGTGTGCGAGCCCAGCGCTCTGTACAGATTGAAAAAGAGTCAGATCAGGGGCGCCTGCTTTGTATGCAGGGCGCAGGCTCATGTGTTTGAAAAATACAAGGCGTACATCAATGCCATCGTTGTGGATTACGATACGAACACCAACGATATCGCAAATCATCTGGCCGATCTGTTTTCATCCATGAATGATTACAAGACCAGATTGCAGCATGCGGTGCTTTTGCAGAAGGGATATCAGCCGCTTTTTGATATCGCAAAAGAAATGTTCCCCGGCTGCACGATATTGATGGTCGATTCGGGCTACAACATTGTTTGCAGCGCGAACACCGACTTTGAAAACGATATCCTGCCCGGCGCCGATCCGGACGCGGTTGAACATATCAAGAGACTTGTCAAGCTCGGCTTTTATGACAAAACCGAGCTTGACCAGATGGCGGAGCACGGCTACTACAATCAGGGAGATAAATATCTCAATCCTGTTATATCGCTCCCGCCGAACGTATGCGGCTGCCCCCTGATCGTCCGCTCGTATCACGAAAGCAGCACATTCTTTGCTTTTGTCACCTGCTATTACTATTACTCAAATCCCACACTTGTACAGCAGAGAATGTTCAAGCTCCTGTCCGACTCTCTGGATGACTACTTCCAGATCACAGACTATTACGAGCATGTGCGTCCCTTCCATCAGCAGGTAATAGCCGATCTGATAGAGAACGAAAATTCCAGCGAGGACTTTTATCGGGACCGCTGCCTGAGATTACACCTGCCGCAGGCCGGCGACTTCAGACTGGGACTTATCTATGTCTCGCCGTCCAACTCCGTCAGAGCCAGCCACTGCGCCCTTCAGCTCAAGGCATGGTGCGCGGTCAAGAATTACGGCGTCTTTCAGTACGGCTCAACGGTAATACTTCTCATGGTCGATTGGGACAGCTACTCGGTCAGGGAAACCGTTGACGCGGATAAAAACTGGCAGATGCTTTCCGACACTCTGCGCGACATCGGCGCGTACATGGGAATAAGCCTGTCGTTCAAGCACATCTCGGGACTTTCCAACGCCTATCATCAGGCCGCGGAGGCAGCAAAGCAGGGTCACAAATCGAATATGGACGAGACCTTGCATTTCTATTCCAAGTACTATATAGATGAGCTTCTCGACTGCTATGAGAAGTCCTATCCGATAGACAATCTCTGTGTCAATCAGCTGGAAAAGCTGTCCGGTCCCGACCGCGGCGGCTCGAGCGATCTTGAGCTTTTGTATCTGTATCTGTGCTCCGAGCGGAACATCTCGCTGACGGGAAAGAAAATGAACATGCACCGCAACAGCGTAATTTACAGGCTTCAGCGCATCAACGACAGTCTGAACCTTGATCTGGGCGACCCCGACGTCAGATTCAGACTGATGCTGGCCTTCAAGGTGCTCAGCAGGAAGAATATTCTGAACATTTCAAATCGTGATAATACCGAGCCTTCAAGCATAGTTCATATCGAATAAACCTTGAATCGGCTCAAGCTTATTCTGAAAAACGATATTATCCGCACAAGTAATTTAAAAACCTATCACAAATGAGAAAAAAGGAGGATCTCTTATGTCTAAGGATGTAAGAAAGAAATTGCTCTTTGTTCTGCTGGCGATCGCAGTAATGCTAGTTATTGGATTTGTCCCCGCAGAAACAGAAGCCATGTCCCGCACCGCATGGCAGTATCTCGGTATATTCGGTCTGATGCTGGTACTTCTCATCACGGCCGCTCTTCCCGACTGGGCAACATGTCTTGCCGTGCTCGCACTTCTCGTAGTATTCAAGATCGGCACTGTAAGCGAGGTTATGTCTCAGTTCGGTTCGAGCACCGTATGGCTGGTAATAGGCATCTTCACCTTGTCGATCGGTCTGAATAACAGCGGCTTCCTTAAGAGAATCGCTCTTTGGATCGTAACCAAGTTCCCCGGAACTTACAGAGGTCAGGTCACCGCAATGTTCGTTTCCGGCCTTATCACCGCTCCGCTGATCCCCAGCTCGCTGGCAAAGACCGGCGTTCTGTCCCCCCTCACCGCACAGGTCAGCGAGGCAAGCGGCATCGAGCCCAGCAGCAAGCCCGCGCTCGGCATCTGGACGGCATGCTTTATGCCTACATACTACTTCGGCTGCGCCTTCATGTCCGGCTCGGCATACGTTGCACTGATGATCGGCTTCATGGGCGGCATGGAGTTCACCTGGGGCAGCTGGTTCTCCGCACTCTGGCCCTGGCTCGTGGTCAGCATCGTTCTCACCTATCTCTTCTGCTCCGTGATCTGCAAGCCCAAGCAGACGACCGCAACCTTCTCGACCGAGTTCATCAAAGAGCAGTACAAGGCTCTCGGACCCATGAGCAAGAAGGAAAAGCAGGGCATCGTCATTCTCCTTGTCTGCCTCATTCTCTGGCTGACTCAGTCTGTCCATAAGATCGACGCCGGCATGGTAGCTCTTCTCGGCTCCGCCGCAATGGCATTCTGCGGACTGATCACCACTCCCGACCTTTGCGCAAAGGGTCAGTGGAACCTGATCATCTTCATCGGCGCTCTCCTCGGATTCTCCAGCTTCATGTCCTCCACCGGTGCAAGCACCTGGATCGCAGGACTGCTCGGACCGATCATCAGCCCGATCATCTCCAGCCCCTACATCTTTGTTCCCTGCCTGTGCATCATCACCTTTTTGCTCCGTCACGTTATCGTTTCGCAGCTGTGCTGCCTGGCAATCATGCTTGCGATCTTCGGACCGCTGCTCCCCGACGCGGGCATCAGCATGTTCGTTCTCGTCCTTGTCGAGTACATGTCCGGCATGATCTGGAACACCGCCTACATGAACCCCGTAAACGTTGCGGCCATCAAGATGGCAGGCGGCAAGTATGTCACCTTCGAGGATTCCAGAAAGACCAACTTCCTCTACATGGCATGCTGCCTGATCGGCTTTACCCTCAGCGTCCCCGTGTGGCAGGCTCTCGGCCTCTGCTGATAAAGAACAAAAATCTGTGGATCGGGAGCAATCCCGATCCACAGAAGCCAAAATACCCAATGTCGTTATTATGGAGGCAAATCAATGGGAAACAACTATGTTGTCGGTATTGACAGCGGAAGTCAGAATTCAAAGGCTGTTGCATTATTAAACGGAGAAATCGTTGCAACCGCAATCGTTGCAACCGAATTTGACGCAAAGTGCGCAGCGGAAAAGGCGATCAACGAGCTGCTGGACAAGCTCGGTATCGGAAAAGACAGCGTTCAGAAGATAGCGGCAACGGGTACCGGACGCAATCTGATCGACTTTGCGGATATGCACGTCAACGAAGTGATTTCCGCGGCAAAGGGCGCCAGATCGCAGTCCGACAAGATCAACATGGTCCTTGACATGGGCGCCGAAACATCGAGAGTAATCGCGCTTGATGAACACGGAGCAGCCAAGAACTACGTTGTCAACGACCGCTGCGCATCGGGCGCAGGCACCTTCATCGAGACGGTTGCCAGGGCGCTTCAGATACAGCCTGAGGAGATGGGCGATATAGCATTGAAGGCCGATAAGGACATCATGCTCAAAGCCCAGTGCGTTGTATTTGTCGAATCCGAGGTCATATCACTTATACATCAAAAAGAAACAAGAGAGAACATTGCAAACGGCGTACACAACGGTATAGGCAACAGAATATGCTCGATGTTCCGCAGTCTCGGAATAAGAGACGGTGTTGCGTTTATCGGCGGCCCGAGTCTGAACAAGGGTCTCGTCGCATCGCTCAGCAAGGAATTGGGACAGCAGGTCATCGTCCCCGACCTGTCCGTTTTCCTCAGTGCGGCCGGTGCAGCTCTCGCAGCAAGTGAGGCGGTGGAAAGAAATGCTTGAAAAGAAACCCGAATATTGGCGTTGGGAAGAGTCCCGCTGGACAAATCCCGAGATCAGCGACCCCAAAAGCGGAGAGATCATTACCGCCGGAGTAGATATCGGCTCAACCAGTACGCAGGCAGTCATCCTTGTTGACGGCGAGCTGTATGCTTACTCGAACATGCGCACCGGCTCCGACAGCCCCGAAAGCGCCAATCAGGCGATGGCATGGGCTCTTGAAGGAACCGGTCTGGAACTGAAGGATATCAAGTATTCTATCGGCACCGGCTACGGACGCGTAAACGTCCCCTTTGCCGACAAATGCATCACCGAGATCACCTGCCACGCCAGAGGCGCAAACAGGATCTTCGGACCTTCCGTTCGCACTATACTTGATATGGGCGGTCAGGACTGTAAGGCGATCCATTGTGACGAGAAGGGCAAGGTCACTTCTTTCATGATGAACGATAAGTGCGCAGCGGGCACGGGACGCGGTATGGAAGCTATCGCAAACCTTCTGGGCGTAAATATCGGCGATATCGGCGACATGTCCTTTGACGTGGATGAGGAGCCCGATCCCGTATCCAGTATGTGCGTCGTATTTGCCAAGGTCGAGGTCGCAAACCTTATGAGAAGCGGCTGGACCAAGCAGATGGTTCTCGCGGCTTACTGCCACGCAATGGCAAAGCGCGTAGCAAGCCTTCTTACCCGCAACGGCATGGAAGCCGAATTTGCGATAACAGGCGGAATAGCAAAGAACAAGGGAGTTGTCAAACGTCTTGAGCGTATTCTCAACGTAAAGGCTCTTGAGTCTCAGAACTATGACTCCCAGATCGCAGGCGCTCTCGGCGCCGCGCTTATAGCGAGAGATATGTATATCAAAAAAGTGAAAAAAATGGGATAAGGCGGTTTACGAATATGATAGCAAATTACGGCTATGAAGATGCATCCGGAAATTACTACATAAGAATAAACACTGATATCTGCGAAGATTGCGCAGATTACGCCTGCATTACGGCATGCCCCGAAAAGATCCTGTGCATCGAAGAAGATGACTTTGAAAATGAGATCGCATCCGTAAAAGAGGATTCGAGAAACAGTCTGAAGTTTATCTGTGCAGCGTGCAAAGGCTCTGCCGGAAGCGGCTGCGAGCCGCCCTGCATCAAGGCATGCTCCAAAAAGGCAATAGATCATTCATGGTAAAAATAAATATAAAAACTCAATGTATGGAGGCGATTACTATCAACACCGAAAAATTGTTTGACCTTGATAACATCAATTCTTTTGCGAAAGAATGGAAAGAAGCGGCAATAGGCAATAAGGTTCTTGCATACTACTGCAGCCACATGCCCGAAGAGATCCTTTATGCCGCCGACATTCTGCCCTACCGTCTGAGCGGTACCGGCGTAACCGACGACAGCCAGGCAGAGACCTACCTGAGCCCCTTCTCATGCAGCTTCTGCAGAGCATGCTTCCAGAAGTTCCTCAACGGCTCTTACGACTTCCTCGACGGCTTTGTTGCGTCCGACGGCTGCCTTCAGCCCCAGCGCGTATTTGACAACTGGAAGTTCTACGTCCGCAAGGAAGATCAGTTCGTCCACCAGTTCAACGCTCCCCGCGTATATGACGAGTCCGCTCTCGGCATGTACCGCAGAGAGATGCTCGATCTCAAAAACGCAGTTGAGAGATTCGGCAACTATGTAACCAACGAAAAGCTCATCAACGCGATCAAGGTCTACAACGAGACCCGCCGCCTCATCCGTGAGCTTTATGAGCTGCGCAAGGCCGACGCACCCAAGGTCACCGGCGAAGAGTGCCTGCGCATAACTCTCGCATCCATGGCAATGCGTAAGGATACCTTCAACGAACTGCTTGCACAGTTTATTGAGGAAGCAAAGCAGCGCGAGCCCATCACCGACTACCGCGCACGTCTTATGCTTATCGGCAGCTCCTGCGATATCCCCACATATCTGAAGATATTCGAGGACAAGGGCGGTCTGTTTGTCGCCGACGCGAACTGCTACGGCAGCCGTTATCTGTACGAAGACGTCGAGATCGACGAGAAGGATCCTCTTGCAGGTCTTGCACGCTCTTATCTCAAGCGCCCCGTATGCCCCCGCATGCTCAACATCCACGACGACATTCTCAAGAACATCCTGGATACCGCAAAAGAGTTCAAAGTCGACGGTGTTGTATACACGAAGATGAAAAACTGCGACCTTTGGGGCGGTGAATCCATCTTTATCGACGACAAGATCCGCGAAGCCGGTCTCGGTCTTCTCATCCTCGACCGCGAGGAGATCGTCGCCAACGCCGGTCAGGTTGGCATCAGAGCAGAAGCATTTGTTGAAATGATTGAAACTGGAGGACTTGAATAATGGACGAAAAGAGAGACCTTTTAAAACAGCTTTCCGACCAGAGCGATGCTATTATCAAGCATTCCGACTCGAAGAACCCCGAAAAGACCTGGATGTACCGCGTTACTCAGGGCTTCTGGAACGAGCTTTATCAGGCAAGAGAAACCGGCCGTCCGATAATCCTCTGCTCCCCCAACGTCCCGCAGGAGATGATCTACAGCCTCGGCGCGGTTCCCCTGCCCGTTGACGCACTTCCCACCCGTCTTGCTTCCAGCAAGGACGCATGGCGCTACATCGATATCTCCGAGCAGTATGTTCCCACCACCGTCTGCTCCATCAACAAGGTAAACTTCGGCACTGTTTTCTCCGGCGACCTCGGCTTTATCCCCGCGGCAATGGTATATTGCTCTCTCCCTTGCGACTCTTCCAGAAGCACCTACCCCGCAATGGCAGAGTACCTCAACAAGACCTACGGCGTTCCCTACTTTGTGGTTGATACTCCCTACCGCAAGGACGATGTCGGCTTCAGATACACCGCAAACAACCTCAAGCGCGCATACCAGTTCCTGCTCAAGGTTCTCAAGAAAGAGCACGATCCCGACGCTCTTGCAAAGTATCTCACCAATTCCAACAAGACCGAAGAGCTCATGTGCCTCATCGGCAACATGCGCAAGCAGGTTCCCTGCCCGCAGGGCGGACGCCTTCTCGTTCTCAACGGCATGGTCACCTGCTGCATGGGCAGCCAGTACATGCTCGATTATGTTCAGAAACAGTATGAAGAGACAAAGAAGCTCTTCGACGCAAAGAAGAGTTGCCTAAAGAGCGGCGTAGAGAAGTACCGTGTGCTGTGGATGCAGAACATGATGTGGAATAACGCAGGTATCATGGACTGGATGGAAAAGGAATTCAACGCATGCTCCGTCATGAACGGCTTCCCCTTCCTTGGCAGAGATCAGATCGAAGATGTTTACGATGACGAACAGATCTGGTTCGGTCTCGCAAAGCGTTGCCTTGGCTCCCCGATGGTACACTCTGTCTGCGGTCCGTCCGAGGCATATGTTAAGGGCATTGAGAACATAATGAACGACTACACCATCGACATCGGCATTTACGCAGGTCACGTCGGCTGCAAGCACGCATGGGCGGCAGGCCGCATGGTTACCGACGTCATGGAGAAGAAGTACGGCACCCCCGTACTTACCTTCGACCTTGACTCCGGCGATATCCGCTACAAGTCCACCGATGAGATCAAAGCGACCATCACCGACTTCATGGAAACTCTTGCGGCGCGCGGCTATGATCCCGCCGCTGAAAGGGCAAAACTTCTGAAATAAGCGTAAAGCTTGGGAGGCACAGCATTGAGCAAGATTAAATCAATTGCAATAACAGGCAAAGGCGGCACCGGCAAGACCATGGTTGCCACCATGATGATAAAGGAACTCAAAAAGAGCTTTAAGGGCAAGCTGCTTGTAATTGACGCCGACTCGGCAATGAGCCTGCCTTACACTCTCAATATTCCCGTAACCAAGAAGACGGTCAGCCAGCTTCGTGCCGACATAACCGGACCGGGAATGGTCAAAGATCAGGGAATCGATGTTTGGATGGAAAGCGTTGTCATGCACGCAGACGGTTTGGATATGGTCGTGATGGGCAGGCCCGAAGCCCCCGGATGCTTCTGCTCGGTCAACGATCTTCTGAAATATGCGATAGGCAACCTCTCCGAAAAATACGACCTTGTCATCATTGACGGTGAGGCAGGACCCGAACAGCTCAATCGCCGCGTTATGTCCAGCATAGATATGCTTCTGGTCGTCTCGGACATGTCCGCAAGAAGTCTTGAGACCGCCTGCGGCATCATGGATGTTGCAAAGCGCGGAGAGGACGATATACGCATCGGCAAGAGCTGTCTCGTACTCAACAGAGTCAAGGAGGACAATCCCAGGGACGAGCTTCTTGAGAAAGCCAATGTCGAGGTTATTGCCCGATTCCCCGAGGATCCCGTTCTCAACAAATTTGACAGAGAGGGACGCTCGCTGCTTGAGCTTCCCGACGAATCTGGCTGTGTTCTGGAAGCGCGCAGACTCGTTGAAGAAATTCTCGCGTAACAGCCGGTGATTTCCGGATAATCGAAGGGAGCGCATCGCTATGCTTAAGGATCTCAAGGTAGTGGATCTGACCTCGAATATAGCAGGCCCCGGTGCCGCGGCAATGCTCGCAGACTACGGAGCCGAGGTTATTCATATTGAAAAGCCCGGTCTCGGCGACGACTGCCGCCACTTTTTCCCGCTGCATAACGGCACAAGCGTTACGCATTGCTGGGTAAACAGAGGCAAAAAGTCGGTCGCTATGGATCTGAAGGATCCGAAAGCGGCGGAGATCGTAAAATCAATGGTCAAAGACGCCGACGTCTTTATTGAAAGCTTCAGGCCCGGCGTCATCCAAAGGCTTGGCCTTAGCTATGATGTGCTCTCGAAAATAAATCCACGGCTGATCTATTGCAGCGTTTCGGCTTTCGGTCAGCACGGACCGTTTTCCGCAAAGGCGGGATATGACATAGTCGCCCAGGCTTACTCCGGTTTGATCTATTACACCGGAGAAGCCGACGGAGACCCCATGAAGGTCGGCTTTTCCGTTGCCGATTATATGTGCGCATCAAACACATATGCCGCTGTCATGACCGCGCTTTACTCCAGAGAAAAAACCGGCAAGGGCATGTTCATTGACGTTCCTCTGTCAAGAGGCGTTCTGAATATGAACTCGGCAATGAGCATCTCCCTTGATCCTCCCGGTCCCGGACGGCATCGCGCCGGCAATCACGATTTTAACCTCAATCCTTTCGGACTTTTCAAAAGAAAGGACGGAGACTTCGTCGCCATCGGCGCAATAAACGTAAACCTCTGGAAAAAGCTTTGCATGGCCATGGGCCGCGAAGACCTCGCCAACGACCCCAGATACATCACAAACGATCTCAGATGCATAAACCGCGATAATCTCACCCGGATCATCGAGGACTGGCTGGATTCGTTTGAAACGGCTGACGAGGCATGCCGGGTGCTTGACAGCTTCGGCGTTCCCAACAGCAAGGTCTACTCACAGCAGGATATCCTCAAAGACCGGCATGCATGGGAGTGCGGATGGCTCCGGAAGGTGCCTCTGCCGGAGAGCATGAAAGGTCCTTCGGAGGAGATCGTGCTCGCGGTGGGTATTGCGGATTATTCGGGCTTCAAGCCAGAGTATAAGTCCGCGCCGGACCTCGGGCAGCATACGGAGGAGATCCTGCGCGATTACGGCTTATCGGATGACGAAATTCACAGCTGCATAGATTCGTGGAACAAAAGCAACAAACTTTAAATTAATAATAACGATAGGAGAAAAACAATGATTAAGACCAGACTTACCGAGCTTGTCGGCATCAAGTACCCCATCATTCAGGCAGGCATGGGTCCCTACCCCGTAACCAGCCTCTGCATTGCAGCGGCAAACGCAGGCTGCCTCGGCCTCTGCTCAACCTTCGCAACCGCATCCCGCGAGACCAACAAGGTCGTTTTCGACGACTTCTGCAAGCAGGCACACGCAGATCCCTCCGATGACGACGTTACCATCTTCAAGAAGATGTTCACCCGCGTTTTCGAGGAAACCAAGGAATCCGACGGTATCTTCGGCGCAAACGTAATGGTATCGGCAGAGCTTCGTCAGAACGCCGCCAACGTCATGAAGGCAATCAAGGAGCTGCGCGAGGATCCCGAGATGGCACGCAGATTCAAGGTCCTCGTCACCACCGCGGGCGACCCGATGCCCTGGTCGAACTTCGTAAAAGAGCAGGGCATGATCTGGATGCACGTATTCCCCGGCGTCCGCACCGCTGCCCGCTGCAAGAAGGCCGGCGTTCAGGTTCTTATCGCTTCCGGTCACGAGGGCGGCATGCACACCGCATGGCAGCCTGTCCACAGCCTCACCCTCCTTCCCGACATCGTTGAGAAGTTCTCCGACGAGAACACCCTCGTCTGCGGCGCAGGCGGCTTCTGCGACGGCAAGAGCATGGCAGCCGCATTCGCAATGGGCGCAGACGGCGTTCAGATGGGCACCCGCTTCCTCGCAACCGAGGAATCCGACTTCTGCGATCTGTGGAAGAAGATGGTCATTGACTGCCAGGACGGCGGCACTCTGGTTGCAAGAGGCTTCGTAGGCCCCGCTCGCTGGCTGAGAACCGACGTTTCCCTCAAGCATGCATACAACACTGCAAAGGACGCTCCCGGCTCCTATGTTGGTGTTCCCGATGACTTCTCCACCATACCCATGGATCTGCTCACCTTCGAGCGCGTCGGCATAGCAGCAACCTATGCAGGCGACGTCGAGCACGCAATGGCAGGCGCCGGAGAATGCGCACAGCGTATCACCGACCTGCCCAAGACCGCTGACATGGTCAAGAAGTGTGTCGACGACGCAGAGGAGATCCTCAAGGGCATTTCCGGCAAATATCTTGCATAACAGCTTTTAAAAAAGTCCCCTCGCGGGAACTTTTTTAAATTATTGAAACGCAGATCTGCTGCAACGGCGTTTGCAGCAGATTTGCATTTTGCCCGCAGCAAAGGCAACCACTAGCTAAGTTTGACAGGACGACAAAAGAGCAGTATAATAACGTCACATATGAATATGCCTACGATGCCTCGGGGCAGCTCGCACAGCAGAGCTCGACGGCAGGGGAAGAGTATAATTACGAATACGACAGCCTCGGCCGACTGATCCGCAGTAACGAGTATAACGACGGCACGTTCGAGCAGCGCACGGAGCATATCTACGACGCTTCCAATCGCCTGACGAAGCAGAGCTGGTATAACGTCGGGGGCACGACAACCATGTCGTACGCCTACAGCACGACTACCGGCCTGCTCTCAAGCCTGAACGCGACTGTTCAGAACTCGAGCATCCCCGTGACCTACACGTATCAGGGCACGAACCAGCTGCGAAGCAAGGCCATCGGCAGCGTCATGACGAAGGCGTATAACTACTGCTATAATAAGGATGGCGGCTACAGAGCCTCGCTGCCGGATTACGTCAATTACCGCGACTCGTCGAGCAACCTGATCTATGGCGATAATTGCCACTACGACAGCAACGGCCGTTTGGTCAAGATCCTCGATTCGGGCAATACGTCGAGCGTGCGCGCGACCTACGGCTATGACCAACAGGGGCAGCTTACCTCGGCGACGGTCGGCGGAACGAGCTATACCTACACCTATGACACCGCAGGCAATATTCAGAGCAAAAAAGTTGGAAGCACGACGACCAATTATACCTACGGCAACGGCGCGTGGCGCGATCTGCTGACGGCGTACAACGGCGGCTCGATCACCTACTCGGGCGGCAACCCGACGAAGTATTACGACGGCAGCACGTTCACGTGGACGCAGGGACGCAGACTGGCAACGGCCAAGGTCGGCAGCACGAACATAAGCTATACCTACGATATGGCTGGTGTTCGCAGCAGCAAGACCGTGGGTTCGACGAAGTATGATTTCACGACCCTCAGCGGCCTCGTGACCCGTCAGACGGGCGGCGGCAAGACCATCGACTTCGTCTATGACGAGAATAACCAGCCGCTGGCGATGAAGTACAATAATACGTTGTACTATTATGTGCTCAACGCGCAGGGCGACGTTGTCCGTATAGTCAACAGCAGCAGAAGTGTTGTCGCAAGTTATACCTACGACCCCTGGGGCAAGATAATAAGCAGCAGCGGAACGCTCGCGGATATAAATCCTCTGCGTTATCGCGGTTATTACTATGATTCCGAGACAGGCTTTTACTATCTCCAGTCGCGCTACTACGACCCCGAGATCGGACGCTTCATAAACGCCGACAGTTACGCCTCCACCGATGCAACCGGCCTTCTGAGTACCAACATGTTCGCATACTGCGAAAATGACCCGGTGAACAAGAGTGACCCGACAGGTGAGGTTGCACCCATACTGATCGCCATGGCAGGCGGCGCACTGGTCGGAATTGCAGAGCAGTTCATGACGGATGTTATCTATGCAATGGTAACCGGTCAGCCGTTGGACGCATGCTTCAGCTCCGTTGGTACATATGTGTCATCGGCAGCCGGCGGTGCAATGTCTGTGCTTCCGGGTGGAGGCGTTATGAGAGCATTTTCGGAATTGGTGTTAACTACGACTATACAGACAAGTATAGATGCCGCACTTGCACCGCAGAAATATGAAGAGACTACCCCCTATAGTGAAGCTATTGAAAATGCGTTTACGACGGGAGCTTCAAAATGGGGAGATAAAACAGCATCAAATGTTGCTGACAAGATGTTCAAATCTGCGGCTAAGCAAGGAAAAGTTGGCTCAAAGGTGACAAAGGCAGCTGCCGGTGCCCTGAAATCCATCAAAAAGTACTTTGGTAATGTTATAAGCATAGTCATGAGAGTGATTAATGAAAGAACCAAAAGGTGACTGCCGTGGAACTTTCAGAGTATACCTTGATTATGCTGAAGACATTCTTTGGCGAATGGATAATTTTTGCCATAATGTTGCCTGTTTGCGTTGCTAATGAGTTTTTCTATCTGCACTCAAAGAAGAAAATGACAAAAGCAGAGAATCGAAGCAAACAACAGCAGAGCGATATAATGATTTTTCTGTTAATACTTGTTGTTGTTTATTGCTTGATCAATTCGCTGCCGATACTAAAAGATTGTATAGAAAAGAACTATACTATGGCACATGGAGAATACATTATAGAAACGGCACCGGCAACAAAAAGTGGGCTAAGCCCAACTGAGTGGGTTGTAATTACGACCGATGATGGAGCACGAATCGTATTAGACTATCCGCGAGGAAAAGACCTGAGCGAACTGCCGGATGATACGTGCTATGGTACTGTGTGGTATTCCGAAAATTCACACTATATCCTTGAATTTATCCCCGATGAGCCTACAGACGGCAATTAGTAATTAAAATCAAATTTGCAGGAGCATATCACATGATATGCTCCTGCGTTCCTTTTGATATTTGACAGCGCGGCGTGTACGGTGTATATTAAAAATTAAAGATCACCATTTGACTGTTAATCGTGCGCTTATTGAGGAGCCCTATGAAAACGCAGACTATACACAGCTGCTTTCAAATAAGGATATTCATTACTATCATTGCAGACCCGGCGAACAACCAGCCGCTGGCAATGAAGTACAATAATACGTTGTACTATTATGTGCTCAACGCGCAGGGCGACGTTGTCCGTATAGTCAACAGCAGCCGCAGCACCGTCGCGAGCTACACCTACGATCCCTGGGGCAAGATAATAAGCAGCAGCGGAACACTTGCGGATATAAATCCTCTGCGCTATCGCGGTTATTACTATGATTCCGAGACAGGTTTTTACTATCTCCAGTCGCGCTACTATGACCCCGAGATCGGACGTTTCATAAACGCCGACAGCTACGCCTCCACCGACGCAACCGGCCTCCTGAGCACCAACATGTTCGCATACTGCGAAAATGACCCGGTGAACAAGAGCGATCCGGATGGTGAGGTTGCCCATTTGGCAATTGGTGCTGTGGTTGGCGCAATTGCAAATGTTGGCTTTTCATATTTGAATCATATGATAGCTGGAGAGTCGTATGGACTCAAAGAAGCCGCATTGGATGCACTAAGCGGTGCGGCATCAGGTGCCCTTGCAGCTAGTGGTGTTGGACTGCTCGGACAAGTGATAGGGAATGGCCTAACAAGTGGGGTCGCCTATTTTGCTAGAGCAGATATTAATAATCAACGGACTACCACATCAGGATTTTTAGTGTCAATAGCTGAGGGAATGATGTCAGGCGCGATAGGCGGAAAGGGAGCAGATGGTGCAAAGCTATCTGGAGTGTATAAAACAGCTAAGCAGATGATTGGAAATACAACGTCTCCTAAAAAAATCGCAATGTATTCAGCTAAAATTGTTGGGGTTAAAAAAACAATTGTAGAAGGTGTAAGTAGACTCAATTTGTCGCTTATGTTCTCAAATTTTATAGGTAATGTGCGGTCAAAATTGGTTAATCTTACCAGCTGGAAAAGGTGAGGAGCCAAATGAAAAAATACGAAATTCGTGCCAATAGCAAAAATACACCGCATTACTATGACAGGGTGCTTATTGGAGCATTGTTGTTTATATTCACAGGGCTCAATTGGATTTTGCCTTTTGTGATTTTGGAAACCTTTGATTTGGAGTCAGCAGCTTACATGCTAGTCTTCGGATTGGGGAATTTGGGCATGGCGTTCATTGTCTTCGTGGATAACAGAAGTGCAATGGTTCAATGGATAGTTATTATCTGTTACGGGGTTATCTACTTTGCTGTGTCTATTGGCATTGCATATACGCTAAATTACTGGCGACTATCTGTTATTTACGGTTATGAGATTGTTGCAATATTCGTTGTGATATTTGGATTTAGACTGTTGCAAAAATACGAACGAGTGCAGTGACTTCGCGACGAAAGGCTATACTTCGCGGCTTGTAGTGTTATCTCGACCGTGAAGTATACGCCTGCAATGCCCATGGCGATAATTGCTACTACGACAGCAACGGCCGTTTGGTCAAGATCCTCGATTCGGGCAGCTCAACGACGACCCGTGCGACCTACGGCTATGACCAGCAGGGGCAGCTTACCTCGGCGACGGTCGGCGGAACGAGTTATACCTACACCTATGACACCGCAGGCAATATTCAGAGCAAAAAAGTTGGAAGCACGACGACCAATTATACCTACGGCAACGGCGCGTGGCGCGATCTGCTGACGGCGTACAACGGCGGCTCGATCACCTACTCGGGCGGCAACCCGACGAAGTATTACGACGGCAGCACGTTCACGTGGACGCAGGGACGCAGACTGGCGACGGCGAAGGTCGGCAGCACGAACATAAGCTATGCCTATGATATGGCTGGCGTTCGCAGCAGCAAGACCGTGGGCTCTACGACGTATAAGTTCACGACCCTCAGCGGCCTCGTGACGCGGCAGACGGGCGGCGGCAAGACCATCGACTTCGTCTACGACGAGAACAACCAGCCGCTGGCGATGAAGTACAATAATACGTTGTACTATTATGTGCTCAACGCGCAGGGCGACGTTGTCCGTATAGTCAACAGCAGCCGCAGCACCGTCGCGAGCTACACCTACGATCCCTGGGGCAAGATAATAAGCAGCAGCGGAACACTTGCGGATATAAATCCTCTGCGCTATCGCGGTTATTACTATGATTCCGAGACAGGTTTTTACTATCTCCAGTCGCGCTACTATGACCCCGAGATCGGACGTTTCATAAACGCCGACAGCTACGCATCCACGGATGCCACCGGCCTCCTGAGCACCAACATGTTCGCATATTGCGAAAACAATCCCGTTATGCGCG
>ENA-UOJG01000852-UOJG01000852.1-human-gut-metagenome-genome-assembly--contig:-C47-NODE-852-length-37421-cov-24.913932_pt1 | contig 37421 bp, 40 predicted proteins | sample MGYA00242340_ERZ723887 | MGnify/ENA metagenome assembly ERZ723887 | reverse complement strand
CCCTTAATACAAGCATAATATAAATTTTTACCAACACGTTTTGTCCTATAACCCGGAAATACTACGATTAAAAAAAGAGCTGCAGAAATGTGCACCATTTCCCGCAGCTCCCTTTGCCGTTTTATGAACGATTAGACGAAAACAATTTCAAATTCAGCTTGTAATAATTAACTTTGCCGACTTTCGTAATCAGCATATGTTCCTCAGGAATCTTTTCCATCCGTTTTTGCATCGTTCCTCTGGATTTCCCGGTGATCTGCATCAGGTCCGAAATACTGACTCCCTGGCCATAGAATAAAGCCGCCTGAAGCAGTATGTAATACATTCCGCTGAGCAGTTCATCTTCCAGCCCCAGTTTCTCGATTTGATTCTTGTATTTATTCAGCTGATCATTTTTCCGTCTCAAAAGACCAATCGTATCGAGTACTGTACCGTGGATAATTTCCAGAAACCCAATGATAAATGGTGTCAGATCGCCGCGGTTGATCTCACTGTCAGCTTCAGAAAACAGGTCATAATACTTCTTTTTATTCTTCTGTATATAAACGGACAACCGTAAAGCGGGTATCGTCTGGAAAAATTTCCCCAGGAAATACGACGTGATAAACCTATCGGTTCTTCCATTTCCATCATAAAATGGATGGATATACGCGAAGAAGTAATGGAATAAGCCAAGTCTTACGAGTACCAGGATATCCTCACGATGCAGGATTTTCAAAGCCTCATTCATCGTCGATATAATGACACTTTCAGGAAACAGCCCCTGATGAATTGTCTTGCCCGCAGCCGACGCTATATCTACCGGATCCTTCCGGAAGATTTCCCCGTCTAATTGACGATTGGGATTTTCTTTCGAAATTTCCTTATGAGCAAAATCGTCAAAGAAATTCCTTATATCCTGGCAGGTATTGAAATCGATCTCCGTATCAGTCATTAAGCTTATATATTTATTGACGATGCTTTCCAGCCGGCCCGATCTCGGTTGTACGCCATCGATGATTTCTCTTATTTCTTTCCTTGTACTTCTTACCCCTTCAATATCATTTGTAGACTTTACTTCGTCCAAGATACTCAGAAGGGAAAATTGATGCAATACAACCGGAGGCACCTGACTTTCAACAGCAAGAAACTCTTCATAAGATTTGTGAATTTTTTCCAGAAGAATCGCAATCTCATTCGGATAATAAAAAAACGCCTCAAAATCATGCTTTCTGTTATACTGCCGGATTCTGATACCAAGGTGCATCGAATATGGAAACATAAACCTTGAAGTATATTCCTTCATATAATTATCAGGCGATACATAATATATTTTGGATAAAGATTCATATTTCATAATATTCACCTGCCTCATTTCCCTCTGAATCCCGTGAACAATTCCCCTCAATTTCATTTACAAAAAGTGGCTTTTTTGTAAATGAAAAAATCTCATTTACAAAAATGGGCATTTTTGTAAATGTAAACCTCCGTTTTTGCTCAAATTATTAGTGGCTCATTAAAGAAAAGCGTATCTATTTCGGTTTTCTTTTAGCGTATTCACAAGAGCAAAGCGAAGGATAATTGTATAATTTATGCAATAATTTACAAATTAATTCATCTTCTTGTTTTTGTTTTTATTATATGCAGAAAACATGAACATATCAAATACCAACTTTGGAAAGCCTTTAACGCATTTCAATCTTCAATCATCCCCATTTCCAAAAACGGAACAAAAAAAGAGCCATTGAAAATGATTGTTTTCTTTGGCTCTTTTCTATTCCTTTTCTTATCCCGTCACTTCAGTACGGAAGGAAGCCAGGTGGCGATTTCCGGAACGAAGCAGAGGAGGAGGATTTCAAATACCATGATAGCTGCAAATGGCGCAGCGCCTGCGATGATGTCCTGGATGGAGCTGTCTTCGCTGATCCCCTTGATGACGAAGAGGTTCATGCCGACTGGCGGCGTGATGAGGGCGAGTTCCATGTTGATCAGGAGGACGACGTTGAACCAGATGGGGTCGAAGCCGAGCGCCTTGATGATCGGATAGAGCATCGGAAGGATAATGAGGATGATGGATACGGTTTCCAGTACGCAGCCAAGAATCAGCAGCATGATGTTGATGCCCAGCATGACGATCCAGCGGTTCAGGTCACCTTCGGTGACGAGTCTCATGAGTGCCTGCGGTACCTGCAGGATAGTCAGGATGTAGCCGAAGAGCATGGCGCCGATCATGATGGAGAAGATCATGCAGGATGTCTTGATGGTCGCGCGGAGGATGGCCGGCATATCCTGGATGGTGACGCTTCTGTAAACGAAGAATGTGATGGCCAGTGCATAGACGGTGCCGACAGCAGCGGCTTCAGTCGGTGTGAAGATGCCGGTGTAGATGCCGCCGATGATGATGACCGGAAGGAAGAGTCCCCAGATGTTTTCACGGAGGGACTTCATCTTTTCAGCATGAGAAGATCTTGGTTCTCTCGGTTTGTCCCAGGAAGCAAAGACGATGTAGCAGATGAAGAGGACCGTCAGGAGCGCGCCCGGTACGACGCCGGACATGAAGAGCTTGCCGACGGATTCATCGGTGATCGTGCCGTACAGAATCATCGGAATGGACGGCGGGATCAGGATGCCGAGCGTGCCGCCTGCGGCAACGGAGCCGACGACGAGTTTCCTGTCATAGCCGCGCTTCAGCATTTCCGGAATGGCCATAGCGCCGATGGTGACGGCGGTAGCGACGGAAGATCCGGAAATTGCAGCAAAGATGGCGCAGGCGAAGATGGTCGCGATGCCAAGGCCGCCGGGGAGGTGGCCCATCCACTTGCTGCCGAGTTCGAAAAGTCCGCTTCCCACGCGGCCCGTCAGCATGATCTGGCTCATGAGGATATAGAGCGGAACGGACGTCAGGACGTAGGAGTCCAGCGTCTTGTACGCGATGACCGGCACCTGCGAGAGGAAGGACACATCCACGAACTGGATGATGCCCAGGATCCCTGCGACGGAAAGCGTGAAGGCGACCGGCATGCCGATAACGAGGAGGAAAATGATGAATAAGGAAAATCCTGCGAGTATCATAATTTTTCCTCCTTCCCGTCATCAAAGAAATCCCGGAGGAGATGGTTCAGTATTTCCAGGAAAAGAAGCGTGAAACCGACGACCATGGCGGTCTGCGGAATCCAGAGCGGCACGCGGAGGAGCGACGGGGATACGATGCCCATGTCGTAGCTCATCAGCATGTAGTTCGTCGATTCAGTGACGCAGACGTACATGGCAAAGAGTGAAAGCGCCGAGGTGAAGATATCCAGTACGCGTCTGACATTTCTGGAAAAACGCGCGTAGAGGAAATCGACGCAGATGTGGCCGTTCTTCCTCATGGTGTATGCCATGCCGAGGAATCCGGCGAAAATGAGGAAGTATGTGGATATTTCCATGACCCAGACAGTGGGGCTTCCGAAAACGCTGCGGGCGATGATTTCATAACAGATCATGAATGCTGTCAAAAGGATCGCCAGCCCGGATACAGCGGCTGCCGTATAGGTCACATAACCCAGAAGTTTGTCGAAGTAATGATAAATCGTACGCAAGAGCCAGCCCTCCTTTTCGCAAGGCTCCGCCAGAGGCGGAAAAAGGAAAACCCCGGTCACCCCGGGGCATCCGAGAAAATGACGAAAGGAAATTACTTCTGTGCTGCCTGGCTGGCTTTCAGGCAGTCTTCTACGAGCTGCTTGCCTTCAGCGCCCTGTTCCTGTTCAAAGGCTGCGACTACAGGAGCGGTAGCTTCCTGCCAGAGGTGGATCTGATCCTGCGGAACGACATAGACCTGCATGCCCTTTTCTTCCAGTTCCTTGATGCACTCCTGATCTTCTGCCTTGGTTTCCTCGCGGATTTCATTCTGGATTTCCTTGGAAACGTCGGTGATGATCTTCTGCTGATCCGGGCTCAGTTTCTTCCAGGAGTTCGCATTGATGGCAACGAGGTATTCGACATAGGAGCTGTTGGCGACTGTCATGTACTTGGAAACTTCATAAATCTTGCGGGACAGGATTGCCGTCTGTCCGGAGGACTGGCCGTCGATCGTGCCGTTCTTGATACCCATGTATACTTCCGAGGAGCTCATGGTCGTCGGAGATGCACCGAGGGCTTTCAGCACGTCAGCGGAAATTTCGGAATAGGAACGCATCTTCAGTCCCTGGAAATCTTCCGGTTTTTCCAGCGGCCTTACATTATCCGTGAACTGGACGTAACCATAGTCAGCCCAGATCAGCGGGCGTACGCCCTTCTTCTCCAGCTGTTCGGAGAGTGCTTTGCCCAGGTCTCCGTCCAGAGCGTTATCGACTGCCTGGTAAGATGTGAGGACGAAAGGAAGATCCAGAACCTTCATAGCCGGGACAACCATGGACCAGCGTGCCGTCGAATTCATGCCGATATCGAGGCCGCCGCTCATCAGTGCGTCATTCATGTTCTGATCATTGTAAAGCTGGCCTGCCGGGTAGACTTTGACGTCAATGGAACCTTTGGAACGTTCATTGACCTCCTTGGCGAACTTTTCGATGCTCTTGGACAGATGATGATCGGAAGGAAGCTGGTAAGCCAGTTTCAGTTCCACTTTCTGTCCGGCTGCGCCGCCCGCTTTCTTGTCTCCACCCGAAGACATGCCGCACCCGGCCATCAGGCCAGTCAAAACCAGGGCTGCTAAACCTGCCGCTGCTGCTTTTTTGTAACTACCTTTAAACATACCCATAGTAATATCCCCTTTCGCAAGACGCTTTCTAAGAAATTGTTTCCTCACATGACCGCTTTCTACTCTTCTTCCATTCTACGCAAAAAACGCCCTGATCAGTCTGAAAAGACTAACCAGGGCGTAAACCTTTACGCGGTACCACCTCGCACTATACTCGAAGGCCTTCTAACGCTGCCAAACGCTGCATCCTACATTAAATATCAGATCCAGAACTCCCGGACGACTTTGTGAGGACCTTACGCTGCCTTTCACCATACGGCAGCTCTCTGAAGAAAAGCCTTGTCACTCGCTTCCGTTCCCAGTCTTTCATGCACTTAGAGAATCGTGCTGTGAAATTAGTTCATACTTGAGGTTGGACATAGTATACGCTGTCCAAAAATTTTTGTAAAGAGCAAATATTTATCTTTCTGAAAATTTCCATGAAATGGAGAGCGCTGGAACACCCGATTCTATCGGCGATCCCAGAACATAGAAAAAATATAGTTTATTATGCTAAAGAGATATAAGAGAGATGGAGAAATAGAAAACGCCCTCAAGCCTTTAGAAACTACATACCCAATCACAGGCGATAGTTGTAGCGAAACTATCTTGTCTGTTAATGGTTGTAGTTTAACGCTTGATTATCCCATACAGGGGATACTTGCAAGGGTTACAGTATTTCTAAAGCTTGACGGACGCGACGTGATAACCTTACAATCTTATCTTAAAATTTGTGGCAACGGATTAGATAACAATGTACATGTTTTTGAATGGACTCATTCAATTACTAATACATTAACAGATTGTATAGGTTAATCCGGTTTAAAGGTACATAGGTATGGGGCTTGCATAAAGTCCCTGCCTGAGCCCTTTTAATTTATTATATCACGGCAGCAATAAAAAAACTGTGAGTAAATGTGCAGTCATCTTGTCACGGTCCCTTTTATGTGCTGGCAAATTCGATGAGAGAAGTATCTACCATATTTATATTTTTGTGCTATCTGAAAATCATACAACCTCGCTCCGCTCGTTGGAAATCAACCCTAACCGCCACTTCGTGGCCCTCCTTCCCCGTCTGGGAAGGTTAACACCATTTCCTTGCTTCGCAAAAGGAAAACAAACCTCGCTCCGCCCCACTCCCCCAACAAAAAGAGCCGCGGAGATGATTTCTCATTTCTGCAGCTCTTTTGTTTGGATGCTTTTTTCAAGACTTCAGTCTCTCGCCGCTCATCCCATTTTTCTTCTGAGGATTTCGAACCAGGTTTTGTACTTGGTCTCGTCTCCTGCGAGGCATACGCAGTAGAAGTTCATCTCCGCTTCGGGGTCGGAGAAGGGGACGGAGAGTCTGTCTCCGTAGTTTCCTACGACGCGGAGGCTGATGTCGGTCGAGAAGCTGGGGAGCGAGGAGTGTTCCACGACTTCGCGGAAGGATTCCTGGTCGTCCTGCATGCGGAATTTCGAATTCGGCATTTTCCCGCGGACGATCGGGCTCCAGACGCCTACGTTTTTCATCATGAGGAAGTTTTCCCCGTTCAGTTCATCGAAGCGGATGGACGTGTCGTATGCTCTCTTGTGCGAGGGCGGCAGGCAGGCGCAGAGGTGCTCTGAGCCGCAGGGCTCGCTGTAGTGCGCTGCATCGTCCGAGGGGTGATTCAGGATGACGAACTGGTACGTGTGATCGGCAAGGCCGGCAAGGAGTTCCTTCTCCGGCTTGATTTCCGTCGAGACTGTCATCCCCGTGAACGCGTCCGTCAAAAACGGCACGAGCTCCATCATCGGCCCCGGCGCGCAGGAGCCGACCGTGATCGTCCTTCTTCTGCGGTCGAGCGCCTTCACCTGCGCGATCATCTTTTCCTCCTCTCGGAGGATTTCCTTGGCATAACGGGCTGCCATCCACCCGTTTTCGTTCAGACGGATTCTTTTCTTTTCGCGGGTGAAAAGAGGAACGCCGAACGTTTCTTCAAGCTTGTTCATCGATCTGGTCAGCGTCGGCTGTGTCAGATGAAGCACGGAAGCCGTCTCGGACAGCGTCCTGTGCTCGCTGAATACAACCAGGTGCTCCAGCAGGTATGATTCGATCATTTCTCTCTCCTTTCGCAAACCGCCTTCCATTCCATGTTTTTAATTATAAACTGGCATAATATACCTTGCAAGTATATTTTTATACGCATCTTTCATTTTAGCCGGCCTCATTTTTCTCCTACAATGAATATGTAAACAGGAATCAAATTCATGAAAGGAGGCACCCATGAAATTACTCATCGCTTATTTTTCCTGGAGCGGCCATACGGAACGGATTGCAAAAATGCTTGCCGTCAAAACAAGGGGGCGGCTTTTCCGGATTGAAAGAAATCCGCCTTACAGCACAGATTACGAGACATGTTCCGAAGTCGAAGGCAAGGCTGACGCAGAAGAGAAGCTGCGGCCTGCCCTGAAGCTCCCTCTCCCGGACATACGCACATTTGACGCGATTTTCCTTGCTTTTCCGATATGGTACTACACCTATCCCGGCGTCATCCGTTCCTTCCTTTCTTCGTATCCTGACTGGATGGGAAAGCCCATTTACATCTTCCCGAACTCACTGGATGAAGACCCCGGCTTCCTTCCCAATACGATGAAAGAAGCGGAAAAAGATGCCAAAAATGCAGAAATCCGTCCCGGCCTTTACAACAAGGAATTGAAGAACATCGACGAATGGCTCGCCTCGCAGGATTTCTTCGAACCCTTGAAGCCCATCAAAAAAAGAGCAAAAAAGGCCTGATTTCCTTCTTATAGGAGAGGCCTGTAATATGCAAAGAATGTATGAATTACTATGTCATTTCATACAGAAAATGTATCAATTTTTTACACAAAAAGGAGATTTGAAATGGAATTTGCCACACTCAATACCGGCGCCAGGATGCCTATGGAAGGCTTCGGCGTCTACCAGATCACAGATCTTGATGTCTGCGAAAAGTCAGTTTATGAAGCCATCAAGGCAGGTTACCGCCTCCTTGATACCGCAGCCGCTTACGGCAATGAATCCGCCCTTGGCAAAGCTGTGAAGCGCGCTATCGCTGACGGCCTCGTCAAGAGAGAAGACCTCTTCATCACGACGAAAGTCTGGGTGCAGGACATGCACAAGGCAGGCGACACCTACGCATCCGTAAAACGCTCCCTTGCGCTCTCCGGCCTTGATTACTTCGACCTCGTCCTCCTCCATCAGGCCATAGGCGACTACTTCACCGCTTACAGAGACCTCGAAAAAGCAGCCAAAGACGGCCTCACAAAAGCCATCGGCGTATCCAACTATTTCCCGTCCATCCTCGTCAACCTTTGCGAAAACGTGGAAATCATCCCGGCCGTCAACCAGATCGAAGCGCATCCTTTCTTCACCCGTGAAGAAGACCTCCGTGTCATGAAATCCTACGGCATCGTTCCGCAGGCATGGAGCCCGCTGGCTGAAGGAAATTACGGCATCTTCACCGATCCGGACCTCACCGCCATCAGCAAGAAGTACGGAAAGACCGCAGCACAGGTCGCTCTCCGCTGGAACGTGCAGAGAGGCTTCTCCATCATCCCGAAATCCACTCACGAAGAAAGAATCAAGGAAAACCTGAACATCTGGGACTTTGCGCTCACTGAAGATGAAATGAAGACCATCAGCGCCAAGGACAAAGGCAAGAGCGGCATCATCAACCACTTCGATCCGGACCTCGTCAAGAACCTCAACCATCTTTCATTTGAACATTAATTGACAGTATAAAGGAGAACACCATGGAAACATTCACATTAAATGACGGCGTCGTCATCCCGTCCGTCGGCTTCGGCGTATTCATGATTCCCGTCGGCGATGAAACTTACAATGCTGTACGCACAGCTCTGTCCCTCGGCTACCGCCACATCGACACCGCAGCTGCTTACTTCAACGAAGCAGACGTAGGCCGCGCCATCCGCGACAGCGGCATTCTGAGAGAAGAAATCTTCGTCACCAGCAAACTCTGGCTTCAGGACTACGGCTACGAACCGGCCAAGAAGGGCATCGAGACATCCCTGAAAAATTTAGGTCTCGGCTACATCGACCTCTACCTCATCCATCAGCCATACGGCGACGTACCGGGCGCATGGAAAGCTATGGAAGAAGCCAAGAAAGAAGGCAAGATCCGCTCCATCGGCGTTTCCAACATGACACTGAAGATCTGGAACTCCTTCGTTCCCCAGTTCGACACCATGCCAAGCGTCAACCAGGTCGAATGCAACCCGCTCTACCAGCAGAAGGAAATCCGTAAGCTCATGGCAGAACACGACGTCCGCCTCGAAGCATGGTACCCGCTCGGCCACGGAGACAAAGCCCTCCTTGAAAACCCCGTCATCACAGACCTCGCTGAAAAATACGGAAAGAACCCGGGCCAGATCATCCTCCGCTTCGAAAACTAGGAAGGATTCATCGTCCTCCCGAAATCCACCCACGAGAAAAGAATCAAAGAAAACATCGACATCTTCGACTTCAAGCTCACCGATGAAGAAATGAAATCCATGGAAGCCCTGGATACAGGCAAAGGCCACCACAACCCGGATGCACCGGGCGTAGCAGAAATGCTCCTTGCCAACTTTAAAGTACATGACTGATAGATAATTAAAAAGAAGCTGCAGGAATGAGCCATCATTTCTGCGGCTTTTTTGCTTGCATATTTGATTAGAGAATACCAACACATTTATATATTTGCGCTATCTGAAAACCTCAAAACCTCGCTGCGCTCGTGGAGATGAACCTCCTCAGACGACTCCGTCGCCAGCTCCCCCTACGGGGCGAGCTCTGACACCCTTAAACCGAACTTCGTTCGATGAAAAACCATAAAACCTCGCTGCGCTCGTGGAAATGCAACTCATCCGAGAAATTTTTAAAAAGCAAAAATTTCCCACCTTCTCCTGCCGGAGCAAGGTTAAGACCGGCCTACGGCCCTGAAAATCAGGACTCAGTACATCGCAGTTTGATAATGACCAGTCACGTCGTAGCCGAAGGTTTTGACCTGCCCCAGCGGGGAAGAATGCCTTTGACCTTGCCCTGGAAGGGAAGGTGCCCGACCTTAAATTCTGATGTCGGGCGGATGAGTTGCATTTCTTCAGCCGCTAGGCTGGTTTTATGGTCTTTAGAAAATGCATTTTCTAAAGTTTTCGGGAAAGGGGTGCAGTATTCATTGGTTTTTATAAAAGGTTCCTCGAACGCAGTTCGGTTGTACGTTTTTAAAGCCACATCCCTCTCCTATCCTCACTCATGTATTTATTCAATGGACTTATTCAAAAGTTTTTCATGAGAACATTTGGTTCGAATCGAGGGGGTTTTGTTCTGCTCATTTTGGCCTGACCATAAAGTGACCGGCATTGGGATTTGCCCATGGATTCGGGATTTCCTCTTTTCTTTCATTCTCATGATTTCGTTTGAAAAGTCTGTTTTTATCAGATGCTGCCGCATGCGGGGAGCAGCGGGGAAAAATGTGGGTTGACTTTCTCCGGTTTTTGACTCTGAAGGAAATTCTGTTCGATTTGCATGGTTTTCCACATGCGCTTTTTCTTAAATGGTACACTTTCCTTTAAGGTGGTTTATGGGGTCCCGGAGTCCTCCTCAAAATATATAGAGGAAAATCTTTCCATTGGGAATGGACAGCGGACAAATATTCCACTATCTGTGAATAGTCCGTTAAACAGGAAGGAAACCGGCTTCCTGCAATCAGTTCTTTTGACTTTCGCTTTACTTTGTCATATTTTTTTACAGGCGTTTTCCCCTGTGAAAAGTGAATTCACAGTTTCCACAGGTGTGAATTGTGAATTCATGTCCTGAAATCGGCTTGGTATCGAATGAATCTACAGATAGAAATCCTTCTTTTATATGAGTTATTCACACTAATTCACAGTTTTCTGTGTATATCTCCAGTGGACAGTGAATTTTTTCCTGCTTATTATCGTGAAAATACCAATTCACACAATTTTTTTACACAGCCTGTGGATAACTGTGAATAACTCTGTGAATATAGTGAACAACCTTATGTTCGGTTCCATTTCGTGTGATGTCGTGTATGCTTAATCGAAATTTTTCATTAGATTTGTAAAAACGGGGTGAATTTCTTGACAGCCCTATTTTGCAATGCTATAGTAATGGCAAGCTTCATACAGGCAGTGAAGAGAAGAGTATGAAAACAGGATCCGGCCAAGAGAGCTCCGTTTGGTGAGAGGGAGTACGGATACGTTTCAGAAGATGGCCTCTGAGCCTGGCGTGCCGAATAGTGAGGCAGCCCGGGATCTCCCGTTACAGAGACAGGGTATCGGAGTTTCTCCCGTACCTGCGAGGCTGGCAGAGTGATCTGCCGGTAAAATTGGGTGGTAACACGAACAGACGCTTCGTCCCTTTGGGGCGGGGCTTTTTTTGTTTCCTTCCCGGCTGCTTTCCTGTGAAGTTTCCATCATTCTGCATTTAGTAAGGAGGTCTCTTTTATGAAATTAAAAACTACCATTGCTCTTTCCCTGGCAGCGATTGCCTTTGCCGGTGTCATTTCCGGCTGCGGCGGCGACAAGAAGCCGGCTGCTTCTTCTGCTGCTGTGAAAAATGAAATTTCCGTAGGTATTACACCTGGCTATTCTGAACAGGTCATGGAATATGCAGCCAAGGAAGCTGCTAAGCAGGGTCTGACTGTCAATATCAAGACATTCTCTGACTATGTCACCCCGGACCAGGCTCTGGCTGCCGGCGACATCGATCTGAACTCTTTCCAGCACGGCCCGTTCCTGCAGGCTTTTAATGAAAAGAACGGGACCCACCTTGTTTCCATCGGAAATACATACCTCGCACCGCTCCGCGTTTATTCCAATAAGATCACCAGCATCAAAGACGTTCCGGACGGCGCAAAGGTTTCCATCCCGAACGATCCGTCCAATGGCGGACGCGCTCTGCTCCTTCTGGACCACAACGGTCTCCTGAAGCTGAAACCGGGCACCGATCCGACAAAGGCAACGATCAATGATATCGCTGAAAATCCAAAGAAACTGGAAATCATCGAACTCGAAGCTGCCCAGCTCCCGCGTTCCCTCGATGATGTAACGATTTCCGTCATCAACGCAGGCTATGCGAAGTCCGCAAACCTGGACTCCAAGAAAGCACTGGCTACTGAAGATAACACGTCCCCATACGTCAATATCATCGCAGCCCGCGAACAGGATAAGGACAACCCGACCTACCAGAAGTTCGTCAAGATCTTCCAGAGCGACAACGTCCGCAAGTATATCAACGATAACTTCTCCGACGGCCTCGTTCCGGCATTCTAAGAAGGAAAATGAAAAGACTGCAGCAAAATGTGCCATCATTTTGCTGCAGTCTTTTTTATTTCCTTAGTCCATATCTTTTTCCCATACTCGGAGTGTATGGACGCCGGCTTTGTCGCCTTCTTGTTCGAGCTTCTGGATTTCTTCTTCTGTGAGTCTCACATCCATGGCAGCGGCGGCTTCTTCTACCTGTTTTACTTTCGTGACGCCAATGATCGGAAGGGTGCCTTTGGCAAGGGCCCAGGCGATGGCGGTCTGGGACGGGGTGATGTTATGCGCTTCCCCGATTTCCTTCAGGGCTGCAAGGATGCCGTCCAGTTTGTCCATGATGCCGTTGTAGCTCTTTCCTCTTCCGCTTCTTTCTGGCATGAGGTGGTCTTTGTCATACTTGCCAGTGAGGGCGCCCTGTTCGAGGACCATGTAAGCGTAGAAGGTGATGCCCTCTTCTTTGCAATAGTCCAGGATGCCTGCACGTTCGGACGACCTGTGGAGAAGGCTGTAATGGTTCTGCACGGCTGCGACGTGAAGGCCTTCTGCCGAAAGGATTTCCTCTGCTCTTTTGATTTCTTCTAAGTTATGATTGGAAACGCCGACGGCGCGTGCTTTGCCGCTTTTCACGACGGGGATGATTTCCTTTGTCCATCTTTCCACGTCGGCCGGATTGTGGATCCAGTACAGGTCGACGTAGTCGGTATGGAGGCGTTTCAAGCTTTCATCCATCATTGTTTCGGTGGGATGCTCCACGTCTTTGGCAATCTGCGGGGTGAACTTGGTCGAGATGTAGAGATCGTCCCTGTCGCAGTCATCAACGAATTTGCCCAGAATCGTCTCAGAAGCACCCATTCCGTACACGGCAGCTGTGTCCCATAGATTGAGTCCCAGTTCCATGCCGCGGCGGAATACGGGCCATAAATCTTCTTTTGTGAGTGTGTTTCCAAATACACGGTCTCCGCCATTTCCGCCTACGCCCCAGGACCAGGCGCCCATAGCGATTCCTGCTGTTTTTTTTCTGTCCTAATACCTCCCCCTCCGTCCTATCGGACGGCCACCGGAGCCAAAGCTCCGCAAACTCTTCCCTTCTATTATATGGCAGCCATGCGGCTATGTTAAATATTTATTTTGCTTTATATGAATCAATTTAATTAAGCATGACGAAATTAAAAAGGACTGCAGCATTTTCACTGCAGTCCCTTTAATATCCTTAAAGGTATTCCGATACGTCTTTTCTTCCGATCATGCCTGCCGGGATGAGGCCCGCCAGAGTGCCCAGGATGGTCATGACGGGGATCGTGAGGAGGCCTCTCCAGTCGGGTGCTGTCTCAAGGACGATGGCCGCATTTCCCTGGATCGCCGAAGCGGTCAGGAGGAAGGCCCCGTAGGCGAGGAGCCAGCCGCAGACTGTCCCGAAGAGGAGCAGCATGCCTTCTTCTGCCAGAAGCATGGTGATGATCTGCTGTTTTCCTGCGCCCAGTGCCTGCAAGAGGGCGAGCTCGGGCATTCTGCCAAGTCCGCTCCAGTACATGACGAGGAGCGTGATCATGAGGGAGATGCCGATCAGGGATACAACGAGGACGGTCCAGAAGTGGCGCGTCTGTCCGACCATCGAGTAGAGCTGGATGACGTTCTGTGACGGGAATACCATCTGCACGTCATGGTTCTTCTGATAGGCCGAGAGAAGCTGCATAGCTTCGCGGTAGCCCTTCGGCACCGTGAGGATAGCCGTCACTTCCTGTTTGTCTGCCGTGGTGATTCCGTGTTCTTCCCATACTTCATGGATGTCGACGAAAATCGCCGTATCATACGGGCCGCCGCAGGGAGCGAGGATGCCTACCACCTTGAATGCGTGGTTGTGCTCCTTTCCCTTGTCGGCAAGGCCGTGGATAGAATGGAATGTATCGCCGATCTTGAGTCCTGCAAGGCGTACTGTTTCGCTTCCGATGACAGCGGCCTTTTCTTCCCCGAAGCCCTTGCCTTCCGCGATGGAAAGCCATGGCGCGCTGGTCTTGTCCGGCTTGTAGGAGAAAATGGCCTCATCCGTTCCGACGATACGGAAGCCCCTGTAATTGTCCCCGAAGGCGAGCGGATAGACCGCCTGCACCTTGCCAGAGTCTTTAAGCTTATCCATTTCCGTGTAAGGAATATTTCCTATCGGCCGGTCGCGAAGGAAGACCGTATTCAGCACAAGCTGGTACGAGGATCCCTTGGCCCCGACGAGGATGGGAAACGGCCGGACGGAATGGTTGATGCCCTCATAGAGCCCGTCTGTCACCTGCAGGAGAAAAACGGGCACGGCTGCTGAAAGCGCTATCAAAAGGAAGAGGAGAAACTGCCTTAGGGGTCTTCGGAAAAGGGAGTAAAAGGCGAGCTTAATCATCCGTCCTCCTTTCACCGAACCGTTCGGCAAAGAGGGCGCAGGCTTCATTATTTCTGACGACGAAGAGGAGCGCGAGGATCAGCGCTGCGAAAATGACTGTGCCCACAGGGCGTATGAAGAAATCCTGCAAAGAAACTGTCATCATGCATTCCCCCTCTTCATGAAATACTGATTTTCAAAGAGTGCCTGGACTTCCGGATCGTGGGTTGCGCAGAGGAGCATGCACTTCGTCCGCCTCTGGTAATCCAGCATAAGGTTCATCAGTATTTTCCCGTTCTCGCGGTCGAGTCCCGATGTCGGTTCATCAGCAAGAAGAAGCGGCGGATGCCTTGCCACGGCACGCAGGAAGGAAACCCTCTGCTGCTCGCCGCCGGAAAGGTGCTCCGGACGCCGGTTTCCTTTGCCGGAAAGCCCGACGCTCTCAAGGAGCCCGTCCAGTTCGTCCTGCATGAGGTCCCAGCCGGCGAGCCTTGCGGAAAGGCGGATATTTTCCGCTATTGTCAGATAAGGAAGGATGAGGGACTTCTGAAAGACGTACCCCACCTTCTGCGCGCGGAAACGGCATTTCTCCTGCCTTGTCATCTGCGTGAGATCGGCTCCGGAAACGATGACCGTGCCCTTTGTCGGCGTCATGAGCCCGGAGAGGCAGTGAAGAAGCGTCGTCTTCCCGCTCCCCGAAGGGCCGATGAGCGCCATGGCGCCGCCGTCTTCCAGAGTGAAGGACGGGACGTCGAGCGCACGGATCACGCGGCCGTCGCCGTCAGGAAATTCGCATATGAGATCCCTTACTTCGATCAAGTGGGCCTCCTTTCTAGCCGCTGATGGAATCAGCGTGGATGCGGAGCTGGCTGACGAAGCCTGTCTCCGGATCCGTTTCACTGCCGATTTCCAGTGTACCAGACACCGTGATCGGGCTGTCATAGGGCAGCGCCGTCACAGGGTCGTCTACCTTGACCACGATGATATTGTCCGGCCAGTCCGCATCGCTCGAGCAGAACGGGCAGACGGACATGGGGACTTCCGTCAGAACGAAGAACCGGATGGTCGGCGTCAAAGGCGGCGCCATGTATCCAGATATTGTCACCTCGCCTCCGGCAAGGCTCTGCGTCTTGTCCGAGAAGGTGAGGCCTTCGGCGGAGTATCCGGAATAGATTTCAGAGAAATCCAGGTTTTCAGCACGGGCTGTCCATCCAGAAAAGAGCGCCAGGAGCGTAGTCAAGAGGAGAAGGACGATTCTTCTCATTTCTTATTGCCGTTGATTCCGAGAGCTCTCAGGATGCCGAAGAAGACTTCTGTATTATCCATGGTGCCGTGGAAATATTCGGAGCCAGGTCCGCCTGCATTGAGGAGAACGTCATCAGCTGCATGCGCTTCCTGTGCATCGTCCTTCGGTGTGTTGGCCGGCATGAGGACTTCCGGATCGCCTGGGTGGATGCGGGCCGGATTTGCCTTGGAAGAAGCGGAAGATACCTGATGGTATTCGATCTTGTCGCCGACTTTGGATGCTTCCTCTTTTGTCTCGGTGACGGAGAGTGCCGGCGGGGTCGGTGTCTTCATGAAGTTGTAGTTTTCATAGTATTCAGGATGGTTTGCATACTGTACAGCAAGCGTTACATCCGGATCCGGATTATCCGGGAATCCGTCATGATCGGCATCCTTGAAGGTCGGGAATATGGACTTCGCGTAAACGCGGACTGCTTCCGGACCCTTCTTGCCGTCTCTTTCATGGTAGGTGCCGCTGATGGAAATGCCGTGTGCATGGTCAGCTACGACGATGATCAGGGTATTATTGCCATGTTCCTTAGCCCAGTTTTCAGCGTATTCGATGGACTTGTCGAATTCAATCGTATCGTAAGCCGCACGCTGCCAGTCCATGACATGGAGCTGCTTGTCGATAGATGCGCCTTCGATCATAGCGAAGAAGCCGTTCGGATTCTTGGAGAGGATGTCGAGAGATTTCTTCGTCATATTCATGAGGTTCGGCTGATCGGTGAAGCCCTTCAGGACCTTCGGGTTCTTCAGCATTTCACGGTCGATGTAAACGTTCATCGTGCCGGTGTGGAAGAGGCCGAGGAGCGGCTTGTCGGACGGAGCTGCCATCATTTCCTTGGAAGTGGAAACGAAGGTGTAGCCCTTGTCCTTGAAGTCCTGGATGATGTTGTCATTGTCTTTTCTCTTGGATCCCGGTACGGAGGACGGGAGGTAGCGGGCAGAGCCGCCGCCCATGATGACATCCGGACGATGGTTGTCGTCGAGGTAGCTCTTAGCCAGGAAATCCTGGTTTGCTCTTTTTCTGGTATGTCCGATTATAGCTGCCGGGGTAGCATCGGTGGATTCAGCCTGGGTGATGATGCCGATGGACATGCCGCGTGTACGCTTCAGAATTTCAGAAAGGTTTTCTACCTTTGGATCATCGAGCGGATCCTTGGTGGAGTCTTCGTAAACGCCCATAGCGTTGACTACGGACTTGTGTCCGGTCGCATAAGCGGATGCGGAGTTCGCACTGTCGGTGACGAGGGAGTCGTAGCCGGAAGTGGTGATGACTGCATTATGGTCGAGTTTTTCCATAGCCAGAAGGTCATTGTACTTGCCGTTTGTCATGCCTTTGGAAAGGATGCGGGCGATTTCTCTGGCCTGCAGCGACATGCCGTCGCCGATGAAAAGGATGACGTTCTTTGCGCGTTTCACAGCCTTTTCATTCACAACCTTGTACTTGGCTGTGGAGGTGGAAACGACGCCATTGTCATTAGCGCTGGCAGTGACAGTGATGTCACCAGTCTTCGGGAAGCTGACCTGATCGATGCGGTAGGAAACGACACCGTTATCAAGGGTCTTCTGGACAGCGTTCTTGCCGAAGAACTTGTCAGCCGGTACGCCATTGATATCGACTTTGACATTCTCCAGATTCTTAGCTCCGGAAACCTCTACGTCGAAATCAAAACGGGCGCCAGCCCAGAATTTAGCGGTGTCGACCGGAAGGATCCGGACATTCGCAGCATCGGATACCATAGCAGTTCCGAAAATTGCTCCGCCAGCCACAAGCGTCATGACAGCAGCCTTCAGGAAATTCTTTTTCATTTTATTCTCCTCTCAAAAATAGGAATCATTGCATTTACTACTGTAAAGGGTTCATGCAAGAGTTCTGATAAACTTTTGTATAAACTTAGCAAATTATCGATTAAAAATGAGAGGATTCTCTGATAATCTTGATAATTCATGTACTTCTGTAAAGAAATAGAAAAGTTTTCAATTCCCGCTCCTCCCCTTTCCCGGAAACTGTTCTTACGATAAAATAAAGGCAGAACATTTCCTTTTTTCTTCCAGTGGAAGGAGGCAAACTATGCCATACGTCAACATTAAAATTACAAAGGAAGGCAACGTCACAAAGGAACAGAAAGCCGCCCTCATCAAAGGCGCCACTGACCTTCTCGTCAATGTTCTTCACAAGAACCCGGCCAGCACCGTCGTCGTCATCGACGAAGTAGACCTCGACAACTGGGGCCTCGGAGGCGATCCCATCCTCGTCGCAAGGGAAAAGAACAAGAAGAAATAAAAGAGTAAAAAGAGAGCCGCAGGAATGAGCAGTCATTCCTGCGGCTTTTGCGTGGGGGAGAAAACCATAAAACCGAGCGATGCTCGAGGAACCTTTTTAGATTTTTAAGTACGATGAATACTGCACCCCTTTCCCGGCAACTTTAGAAAATCCATTTTCTAAAAAACCATAAAACCAGCCTAGCGGCTGAAGAAATGCAACTCATCCGCCCGACATCAGAATTTAAGGTCGGGCACCTTCCCTTCCAGGGCAAGGTCAAAGGCATTCTTCCCCGCTGGGGCAGGTCAAAGTCCTCCGCTACGACGCGGGCGGATAGTAACTTCGCTGTACTGAGTCCTGATTTCCTTTCATTTCTTTCCTTCCCACGAAAAAAGCGGTACCCTTGCGGGCGCCGCTTTTTTCGATCGTATTGGATTGGGAGATGATGCTATAGCCAGTCAGGAGCCGAAGGTAACTTCAGTTCCTGACCAACCATCTAGTTTTCTTTGGAGAAGAGTTCCATGCAGCCATCAGGTTTCCCATGCTGCATTGTCTTTCCCTGCGATAGCCTTGGCGGATTTCATTCCGTCAAGTAAGTATTGGAAGTCCCTGGGACTCCTTATTTATTGTCCTGTCCCGGGAAGTGTGGTCTCTTTATTTCCTGGCCAACCATCCAGTTAGCTTTGGAGAAGAATTCGATGTAGTCATCCATCAGGTTCGAGGTGACATAGACATCATCCTTGTCTGCCAGAGCTTTGACGGATTTGACTTCGTCCAGGAGGTACTTGAAGTCTTTCAGAACGCTTTCATAAGCTTCTTCAGAGGTGACTTCCTTGTTTTTGGCTTCTTCGATGGAAGAGAGTGCCAGGAAGCCTTTCATGGTGCTTTCCGGTTTGAGGCCGAGCTTCAGCATGTTTTCAGCGACGCCGTCGACAATCTCAGCGACTTCATCATAGTATTCTTCGAGTTTTGCATGGTCATCGAAGAAATGATAACCTTTCAGATACCAGTGGAAGCTCTGCAGTTTATGATATTCCACAACAAGATCAGCAAGCAGTTTATTTAATTCTTTTTCCATAATAAATTTCCTCCTTATATAGTATGTCTTTCCGTATGTTTCGGGTTCGTGCCCTTATTATTTCTTAAGAACCTGGCCAACCATCCAGTTAGCTTTGTAGAACATTTCGATGTAGTCATCCATCAGGTTGGAAGTAACATAAACGTTGTCCTTTTCAGCGAGAGCCTTGACGGATTTAACTTCATCAAGCAGGTACTTGAAGTCCTTCAGAACTTCGGTGTAAGCTTCTTCGGAAGTGACTTCCTTGTTCTTGGCTTCTTCGATGGAAGACAGTGCCAGGAAACCTTTCATGGTGCTTTCCGGCTTGAGTCCAAGCTTCAGCATGTTTTCAGCAACGCCGTCGACAGCTTCAGCAACGGAGTCGTAGTATTCTTCAAGTTTTGCATGGTCATCGAAGAAATGATAACCTTTCAGGTACCAGTGGAAGCTCTGCAGTTTATGATATTCCACAACAAGATCAGCAAGCAGTTTATTTAATTCTTTTTCCATAATAAATTTCCTCCTTATAACATGTATCCTTGGAGACCTCTCCGGTCTCTCTCTTGATCTGTATATATTGTATCGCTAATCGAATTTCTTCGATAGTAATATCATCTTTTATTTTATAACTATCGTATTCAATTCTGAGATTCATCCATCAGAGCCGATCTCAATTTCACCGGTTCCGACAGGAACTCTCATTTTTACTCAATCATACTTTATTGATTATATATGTAAAATTATTCTGTTTTGCGTCGATTTGCCGCTTCAGGCATCCTGACCAGGGAAATGCGGCTTCTTGGTTTCTTCGCCGACCATCCATTCAGCCTTGGAGAAGAGTTCGATGTAGTCATCCATCAGGTTCGAGGTGACATAGACATCATCCTTCTCTGCCAGAGCTTTGACAGCCTTGACTTCATCAAGCAGCTGTTTGAAATCCTTCAGGATGATTTCATACGCTTCTTCAGAAGTGACTTCCTTGTTCTTGGCTTCTTCAATTGTGGAGAGTGCCATGAAACCTTTCATCGTGCTTTCCGGCTTGAGGCCAAGCTTCAGCATGTTTTCGGCAACGCCGTCGACAGCGTCTGCAATGTCTCCGTAGTATTCTTCGAATTTCTTGTGATCATCAAAGAAGTGATAACCTTTCAGGTACCAGTGGAAGCTCTGCAGCTTGTGATACTCAACAACCAGATCAGCCAGTAATTTATTTAATTCCTTTTCCATTTTTTGTTCCTCCTTACCATACGATGGATATTTGGAAGACGCTCCCTCTCAGGGAGGTCTCTCCTTCGATCTGTGTATAGTATAGGTCAAAGCAAGCAGAGAAAATAGCAAATTCTTCCTTTGGTTTGTAACAATCGTCCATATATTGAAGAATTTCTTACTATTCTCATTTATAAATAAGCACTGTCACAAAGAGCAGTGGAAATCACTGCATATTATGACAGTATCCGGAAATAGAAAAGAGCGGCCCCGAAGGGCCGCTCTCTTGTTAACTAAGTTTATTTGGATTATCTGACTTCCTGTCCAACCATCCAGATGGCCTTGGAGAAGAATTCGATGTAATCATCCATCTTGGTAGATGTGAGGTAATCGCCGCTTTCATCAGCAGCTGCCTTGACGCCTTTGACTTCATCCAGGAGATACTTGAAATCTGCAAGGACAGCTTCATAAGCTTCTACAGAAGTCACTTCCTGATTCTTTGCTTCTTCGATAGAAGAAATCGAAAGGAAGCCTTTCATCGTGCTTTCCGGCTTGAAGCCAAGCATCAGCATATCTTCAGCGACGGTGTCGACTGCTTCAGCGATAGCGTCGTAATATTCTTCCAGCTTTGCATGATCATCGAAGAAGTGGTAACCCTTCAGGTACCAGTGGAAGCTCTGCAGCTTATGATATTCCACCACGAGATCAGCCAGTAAATGATTCAATTTCTTTTCCATATTTCTTCCTCCTATATACGATAAGACCCATGGGGGCAGTTCAAATTTGATGTTCTCAGTATACAGGAAAAGCAAATTCTCGAATAGTAAAATCGTCTCCAAAATTGTAACTATCGTATCTATATTTATACTTTTCGAAGATGAAAGAGCATGCGGAGTCTTGTTTGCAAGCGAAAAGGCTGCGGAAATGATCGCTCATCCCGCAGCTCCTCTCTTACCTTATATATAATTATTCTTCGACTCCTGTGACTTCGTAGCCTTCGATGCCGGAGAGGGCTTTTTCGTACATGCCCTTTGTCTTTTCAGGAACGCCTGCTTCGAGGAATACTTCAGCCACGCCTGTTTCATGAGAAGCGGTGACTTCCTTCACGCCCGGGAGCGCTTCGAAAGCAGCGCGGATTTTCTTCTCGCAGTTCTCGCAGCCCATTCCCTTGATGGAGACCCTCTGGTAATCCAAACGGTCGATCTTGAAAATGACCGGACGCGTGCCGTCAGAGCAGCAGATCATCTGCCTCTCATCCTTCATCCAGCCGCGCATGATTCAGCCGCCCTGCAGCCCCGTGTAGATATAGCGGGAAATCGCATCCCATGCTTCCGAGCAGAAAGGCATCTTCGGCCCGCCTGCGACCTCGTCCGGATTTCCTTCTGCCTTTACCAGGGCGGAAAGGCCCATGTGCCAGAAATCATCCTTGCCAGCAGCGCGTTCGAAGATGAACGTGTCGCCCACATTGTAGCAGGGGTATGCTCCCGACTTCGGATCCATGCAGTATGCTTCCTGCAGTTCCGGATACAGTTTCTTATCAATGACAGTCACTTTTACCTTATGCAGCATTTCATTCACTCCCTGTTCCCACATGGCGGTTTTCCCGCTCTTATTATGATGAAATTATTTAATGAAAAATGCGCGTCCTGCTTTTCTTGGAGCTGCCTTCGGCTGTTGGTCTGCATAACCGATGACCAGGTTGCCGATGCCAAGGTATTCCCCTTCAAGGCCGGCCTTCTTCAGGATTTCCTTTCCTTCTTCCGTCTCGAAGACTTCCTTCGCGCGGTGGATCCAGCATCCGCCAAGTCCCAGCGCATGAGCGGCAAGAAGCATCTGTCCGATGGCAAGGCTTCCGTCTTCGACGCCCTTGTCCCAGTCCTTCGGTGTCAGCACGGAAATCACGACCGGCGCACCGTAGAAGGGATCGAAACCTTCCTTCCATCCGCCAGCCTTGCGGTTCAGATCAGAAAGCTCATCACGCGTTTCTTTGTCCGTGACCGCCAGAATCACCGGCTTCTGGTATCCCATGCCGCTTGGCGCATACAGCCCAGCTTCCACGATTTCCTTCACAAGCTCTTCCGGCACAGCCTCCGCCTTGTACTTTCTGACACTCCTGCGGTTTACAAGCGCATCCATGACTTCGTTCATATGTAAAACCTCCTTCGCTATTCTGTTTCAAGTATAGACCCATTGCCAGCTTTTAAACAAGTACGCTATTTTTATGACAGCACACTACTTTAGTAGAGTGTATGCAGTGAAATATAGTACTTGCCCGCGCCGCTCACGCGTAGTACCATCATAGGAAAGAAAGGACGATGCAAATGGACCTGAAACTTGCGCACGAAGAATTCGAACGCGGCATCACGCACACCGGATTCCACTACACCATGTCCCTCATCAAGAGAAAATACAAACTGGGCATCATCTACTGCCTCATGATGAACGGCCCCACACGCTACAACGAACTCAAACGCCGCCTCGAAGCCGCCACCTTCCGCTCCCTGACAAACTCCCTCAAAGAACTCGAAGCCGACGGTCTCATCAGCCGCAAAGAATACAGCCAGATTCCCCCGAAAGTCGAATACGACCTGACCGAAAAAGGGAAATCCATGACCCCCTTCCTGGAGCTCCTCTGCGATTGGGGCTGCGAACACATGCCGAAAGAAAAATAAAGGAAATAAAAAGAGACTGTGACGAAATCCGTTAAAACGCTGCTTTTCCTTTTTCTCGAGCGAAGCGAGGTTTAAGGGTGTTAACCTTGCTCCGAAGGAGAAGGTCCCGGCGAAGCCGGGGAATACAGTAGTTTTCGAGCAAAGCGAGGTTTTGAGGTTTTCAGATAGAACCAATAAATACATTTGTTAGATAATCCTTTAATGGAATATTCCAATAGAAAAAGGGCCTGCGGCAAAATGATTAACCATTTCGTCACAGCCCCTTTTTTACGTGGAAATCAATTAGAATTTATAGGCTGCAGAGACTTGGAAATTCCAGTCGTCATGAAGACCGGAAGAGAATTCGCGGGCAGCGGACAGGGACAGGCGCGCAAATGGCGTAACGTCACAGCGGTAGCCGATGCCGAGTGTCTTGACGTGTTCCTTTCCGCTTTCGGAAATGTCCATCGTATTCCACGCATCAGACATGGTGCCGTCGATATCATATCCGGTGCGGATGCCCCAGCCTGCATAAGCGGTAAGAAGCGATACCGGCGAGAGCGGAAGGGACGCCTTGAGCCCGGCTGAGAAGGAGCTGTAATGGCTTTCCTTCATGGTGAACGGGAATCCTTCCCCATCCTTCGTCGTGAATCCGCGGATGCCTGCATAAGCGGCGCGGACAAGAGGTGTGATCGTGCCCCTTCCTGCCGGGACATCCACGCCAACTTCCGCATGGACTCCCGCTGTGCGCGTGCTCATATCCACCAGACTGGTGTCCTTGATGCGGATTCCGCCGGCAAAGACATCTCCTGCCGCGTGGAGTCCGCCTGCAAAGTCATGACGCCCGTAAAGGGAGACACGGGTGAATTTCTTCTTCATGGACACTTCGCCGAGATTTTCCGTCCTGTCGAGCGAGGAATTCGTATGCATGACAGAAATACCGGCGCGGGAATGATCGGTATGATAGAGATCGACACCAGCCGCCAGATCGTTGTGGCTTCCGCTCCAGTCTCCCGGACCGTAATTGCCGCGTGACCAGTGCGCCCATACATTTTCATCATTGCTGTCTGGATAGAGCGGCGCATCCATGCCTGCCATGATGAAGCGGCCTGCTCTTCTGACAGCGCCTATCGTACGGAGAGCTTTATCGGAAACAACATTCTTATCCACTTCATACTTCCCTCCGACATAGCCTGCACTTTCATCCTGGCTGACTGGTGTCACGATGCCGTACATGCTCTCATCCGTCATCGTGGTGACGCCCTTAAGGGTTACACTGCTTCCTTGATCAAAAGACATGATCTTTGTCTTGGCCAGTTCGGAGGCCGGGGTCACGCCCTTTTCTCCGTTGGCACTGACATAGACCGTGCCGGATGCTGTTTTCGTATTGAGGAGACTGTGCGCATCATCCGTCACTTTGACAGCCAGCGTGCCGTTCTCACTCTTGAAATCATCCGTAGTCAGCGTTACCGGCGTATCTTTTCCGGAAAGATTCAGAGTGGCCTGCTTCATGGACAGAGAGGACGCTGTTGAATCCTTCGTCACATTCCATTGGGATCCTTCATCCAGGCTGACATTGACCTTGCCGGCCTTATTGGCAAGGAGCGCGCCAAACCTTTCTTTGTAATCCGGATACTTGGCATACATAGCAAGATCCTTGTCGATATTCATCTTCTCATTATCCACAGCCGCAGCACCTTCGAAAGTGCCGCCCTTGCTGATATTGATATCCATGACACCGCCATACGATGCCCAGACGGTGCCTTCATCCTTGTACGGCCCGTCTGCATCGGCGGAAACATCATAAGGGATTCCCTGATCAGGATCCGCGGGGGCCGCTTCATAGTAATGGCCTTCCGGATTGAATTTCAGTTCTTTGGCATTGATTGTCACTTTATTGCCAAGGAATATCGCGCTTGCCGACGTATCAAGAGAAAGAGAATCCGCATTGACCGTCGTTTCTGCTCCTTCTTCCAAAGCTGCATAGACATCCGATCCGACAGATTGGACGCGGTAAAGATGCGCTTCGGGAGCAGACAGGACTGCCGTCCCGTTGATATTCTTCACGCCGCCCTCCAGAGTGAGCGTCTTCCCTGCTTCCACCTTTGCCGTGCCGGAGTGGCTGATGGAAATGGACTGGTCGACCGGCTTGCCGTTCCTGGCGTTGCCCTTCGTATTTGCGATACTTTCCAGACTGATATTTTCTGCGCCAAGCGTTACAGATGAATCCGCTGCTTCTGCGTAGGATGCAGCATCCATGATGAGCGCACCGGCTGAAAGATTTTCAAGGCCGTGGATATCCAGCGTATTGCCGCCTTCTTTTACCATGATCGGATCCTTGATGGCAAGTGTTCCTCCATTTTTGGCCGCGATTGTGACTGTGTTCTTGTACTCTTCCTTTGGATTTCTCGTGTCCAGAAGATCAAGATTCAGTGAGTCCATCGTGCCATTGATCGTATTGGCGGAAATGGAAACGTTCGAGCGTCCCTTGGCCTGCACCTTTTTCCCTTCCAGTGTCAGCGTGTCCGCTTCAATCGTGCCTTCATCCCCTGCGAGAATAATATTTCCTTTCATGGAAACATCATTGCCCTTGATGGAGAATGTATCCGCTGTCTTTGACTTGATGGAGGAAGTGCTCGTTTCATCAAATTCAAGCCCGCCTTCCAGATGGATGCTCTTCCCTGTGAGCGCCATCTTCGACCGGCCTCCTGAAAGGACGACAGAATCATGGACGGTAAGAGATTCCGTATTCTCATCGCCGACGACCGTTTCCGCCAGGTCACTGTTTGTGCCAAGTCCGTTCATCTCGATCGTCTTGGCCCGCATCGTGAGCTTGGATTCGTGCCGGTTCGAGACATTATTCGCCTTGATGAAATCCTTCGCTTTCAGCGTGATTTCCGTCTCCTCAAATCCGGAAACACTGTTGATCGTCATGAAATTCGCATCCACCGAAATGATGCCCTCGCCGGACCTCGTCTGGATATCTCCCACGCGGTAAGACCCTCCGGCAATGCCGCTCTGGCTGATCCAGTCATTCCCGCGGTCTCCGATTTCATTATTCGCATCGCCGTATGCGAGATCCCCGGTGAGGTGGACGATGACCGAGGAGTGATACTCTTCCTCATCAGCCGGTTCATACCACTGGTTCTTATGCGCATAGAGCAGGTTGAAATTCATATTCTTTCCTTCGATCTGTATCGTCCCGCCCTTTTCTGCCTTTGCCACGATAGGATCATTCACCGTGAGTGTTCCTGAATAATCTTTATCCAGATCGTAATGATTTTTGATGAAAGCACTGTCCAGATACTTCGAATGGACGATGATCGTAATCGTATCGTCAGCTTTGCCATCGTCCTTCCCGATCGTTCCCTTTGTCCCATCGATCAACATCACATTGTCCTTCCCGCGGGCAACCAGTGTCCCTGCAAGGTTCCCGCCCTCCGGTACATCGATCTTAAGATTCGTTCCCGAGTGAATCTTTGATGCCAGGTCAGCCTCAGGCCCCGTCAGCGTCAGTGCCGGCCCGTAAGACCTGGACCCTTCCGTGCTGTCCGCAAAAGCGAGCGTCGAAACATTCCCTGCAGCCATCATGGCAATCAGGCATACAGTCACCCTTCTTTTTAATTGTCTCATCTTAACATCCCTTTAATTAATATTAAGTGAGCAAATTAACGCTTCTTTAATTTTATAGGTCAGTTAATTAGAGTGTCAAATGTTATATTGATCTTATGTTAATCTAAAATAAGTTAGATAATAGAATGAAAATTAGTAATAACTTATTTTAAGATTAATATCTTATTGGATATCTGTGCTGTACGCAAGTGAACAGGCATTGGAAGCAGAAATGCAGCACTAAAAAAGAGACCCTCTTCAGGTCTCCTTTTCAGTGATTCTTTTATTTAATCTTCCCACCAAATACCGGGGAGTGGGATGCTTCGCCGTAGTCCTTGAAGGTGATTTTCTTCAGGGTTTCCATGTCTTCATCGGAAATAGTGAAGTCGACATCTGCATTGGCTTTCATGTGGTCCAGGTTGGCTGTCTTTGGAAGGACGACGGTGCCGAGCTGGAGGTCGTAGCGGATGCAGAGCTGGGCGATGGTAGCGCCGTATTTCTTTGCCATGGGTTCGATGTCCTTGAGTTTCAGGGCTGCGCCATGGGCAATCGGCGAGTAGGCTTCGACTAAGATGTTTTCTTTCTTGCAGAAGTCGATGACACCGAATGGCGTGTTGCCGACGTGGCAGAGGAGCTGGTCGACCATCGGGCGGATCCTGCAGTTTTCAAGGATGTTCATCAGGTCTTCTTCGAGGAAGTTGGCGACGCCGATGGCTTTGACTTTACCTTCGTCGTAAGCGTCTTCGAGGGCTTTCCATACTTCGCGTTTGGCGAGGAGGCAGCGGTTTTCGGACTGGTTGACTTCTTTCCACGGCTGCGGGCTGTGGATGAGCATCATATCGATGTAGTCAAGGCCCATTTTGTTTAAGGTCTCGTCGATGGATTTGGATGCGCTTTCGTAGTCTTTGAGTTCAGCGGCAATCTTGCTGGTGACGAAGATGTCTTCTCTCGGGACGGATGCGGTGCGGACGCCTTCGCCGACGCCTCTTTCGTTGCCGTATGCCTGGGCGGTGTCGATCAGACGGTAACCGAAACCGATGGCTTTTCTGACAGCTTCTGCTGTGTCCTTGTCATCGATGAGCCATGTGCCAAGGCCAAATTTCGGGATGGTCAGACTGTCTTTCAATGTATATGTTTCGCTTAATATCATGGATTTCCTCCTTTATGAAACGAGGGAGCGCCCGAAGTCTTCGAGTTCATTCCGTTTTCTTTCGAATCTGCTTTCGCTGCCGCAGGCGGTGAAGATGCCTCTGTCCCTGGTGCCCAGATAATCGAAGATAGCTTTGTACTGCGCCTTCGCTGCGTCGTAGACGCCCGGGGAGCCGGAGGTGAGGATCATGGCGCTTTCGCGGATGTTGTCCGGGATGCCTTCGGCATGCATGCGCTGGATGGCGGCTTCAAGCTGGGCGGATGGGGAGAAGAAATAGATCGGGCTGGCCAGGACGAGCATGTCCGCCTTCTTCATTTCCTCTTTGACTTCCTTCTCATCGTCCCTGATGATGCATTCGCCGTGTCCCCTGCCGTGGCAGTATTCGCAGCCAAGGCAGCCGCGGATGGCCATGCGGCCGACGGGAAGTTCGACGACGTCGTTGCCCGCTTCTTCAGCGCCTCTTTTGAAAGCGGCGGTGAGGGTGCTCGTATTTCCATGCGCCCTTGCGCTGCCGTTCAGGATGAGGATTCTCAATCTTTATACACTTCTTTTGCGAAATTGAATGCAGCCCATGCTTTCGGCCAGCCTGCATAGAAGGCAGCGTGGGTCAGGATTTCTGCCATTTCTTCCTGAGTGACGCCGTTTTCCTTAGCTTTGGAAATGTGGAACTTCAGCGAGCTGTCCAGCGCTCCGCTTGCCATCAGGGCAGTGACGGTCACGATGCTTCTCAGTTTCGGGGAGAGTTTGTCTTCCCTGGCCCAGACTTCTCCGAAAAGGACGTCATCATTCAAATGTGCGAACTCTGGTGCGAATTCGCCGAGCTGATCTCTTCCTGCTGTTACTTTTGCCATTTTCATTTCCTCCTTCAATCAGTCAAGCTTGCTGTAATCTTCGTCAGATACAGGTTCGAGCCATTCGTTGCCGCATTCTTCTCCCGGCACTGCGATGGCGATGTGCTGGAACCAGCTGTCTTTCGTGGCGCCGTGCCAGTGTTTCACGCCGGTCGGGATATTGACGACATCGCCCGGTTTCAGTCTTCTTGCCGGCTGGCCCCATTCTTGGTACCATCCTTCGCCTGCGGTGCAGATGAGGATCTGTCCGCCGCCCTTCTTGGCGGTGTGAACGTGCCAGTTGTTGCGGCAGCCCGGTTCAAAGGTGACGTTGGAAATATGGACCTGTTCGGTCGAAAGCGGATAGAGGTAGCTCTGTTTGATGAAATACTTGGCATACGCTGTGTTCTTTTCCCCTGTCGGGAATACGCTGAGTTCCTTCATAATGAATTCCTCCCTATATTATACTTCGGATTTTTCGAAAATAATCGGTGTCGTTCCCATGTTGGCAAAGAATGAAATGTCGTCGTCCGTGTGGCCGATCGGCTGCTGTTCGAAGACTTCGCTGTCCTGGCTGTAAAGGATGACAAGGCTTCCCATCGGCGGCCAGTAGGAAATATCCCCTACCTTGTAGCCGGTGTCCTTAGCTTCCTTCGTCGGAAGGCTGCCGGCTCCCATGCGGAAGCACATTTCACGGTTGTACAGGTTCTGCATCGAATAGGTGACGGGCATCTTGTCCCAAAAGGCTCTGGCTGCCGCGTTATCGTAAAGTTTGGCATGAATGACATGGCTGCCCGCTGTGATGCGGATGATTCTTTCTTCTGATTTCTTCACTGCTGATTCCCCGCTTTTATTTTGACTCTTTGCCGGTGCTGCCGAAACGGCGGCCGATGCGGCAGATGCGCTCTTGGCGCTGGCGGTATCGGAACCACAGCCCGTCAGAAGCGCGAAGGATGCTGCAAGCGCTGCAAGCGCGATCCATTTCTTTTTCATGATTTGTCCTCTCTGTATATCAGAAAATCCAGTTCATCGAGTGTTTTCTGCTTTTCATGGCACTCATCAAGCGCCTTTCTGCGAATCCGGTAAAGGAGCTGCTTTCTTGCCTCGGGCTCAGTCAGAGCCAGATAATCCCTGACTTCCTCCTTCGTCGCGCCCGCACGCTTCAGCGTCTCTTTGATTCCTGACAAGGTCGTCTCTTCCACAGGCGATTCGCCCCCTTTTCCTTTGAAGTGCTCAGAGCTTTGCTCTAAGGCCAATATACCGCGATTCGTTTGGCATGTGAAATAGTTATATTTCATATGAAAATATTCACTCAATGCATACTTTTCTGCAGGGAATGCGCTTATCCTTCGTAGACTTCCTTGGCATAGCGGAAAGCGGCCCATGCCTTCGGCCAGTCTGCATAGAAAGCGGTCTGCGTCAGGATTTCTGCCATTTCTTCCTTCTTGACGCCGTTTTCCTTGGCTTTCATGATGTGGAACTTGAGCGAGCTGTCGAGAACGCCGCTCGAAACGAGGGACGTGACAGTCACGATGCTCCTGATCTTGGCCGGAAGCTTGTCTGTTCTCGACCATACTTCGCCGAAGAGGACGTCGTCATTGAGATGAGCAAATTCCGGTGCAAAGCTGCCGAGCTGGTCATGTCCGGCGGTGACCTTCACAGCGGGAGCCGGCGCTGGTTCTGCGGCGCTGGCGCTCACCATGGACAATCCCGTGAAAGAAACAGCCAGGACGGCTGCGGCTGCGAATTTTTTAAGTGCTGAATGTTTCATCGTTTTCCTCCCCTTCTGCTATGGATTCTTTCTGCGGAGACCCGCGCGGAATCTTTCCATGAAAAAAATGCAGAGTTTCCTCTGCATTCACTATACCGCAATCAAATTACAACTTAAAATAGTTATATTTCATGCGTCGTTATTCAGTTTTTGCATACCTCTTGATCGTTGAAAGGAACGCGGATGCCGCGCCGAAGAAGGGCGATAATTTCTTCCATGCGACGACGGACGTTGCGGAAAGATCCGGCGAAAGCGGCCGGAAGGTGAATTTCTGCGGATCCAGGAAATTGACAGCACCCTCGAGCGTCATGGCGCAGGCTGTGCCGTCGGAGACAAGGTTCGCCACATTATTGATGAGGTTGTACGTCGCGATGAAGTCGAGGTGCTCCATGCTGCCGCCGAACCATCCTGCCAGTTCCTTCTGGACATTGGCGCGGTTCGTCATGACGAGCGGCTGATGCAGGAGATCCTTTCTGGAAATGAGCGGCTTTTCTTCGAGCGGATGGCCCTTCGGCATCAGGATGCCCCAGCGCTCCTTCACCTGCATGCGGACATAGTCGTACTTCCCGATGTCCACCGGTTCCAGAAGGAACGCGAAATCCAGAAGGCCGCGGTCAAGCTGCTCGCGGAGATGATCGGCGCTGTTCGTGTATATATTGAAACGGACAGCCGGATGAAGCGCGCGGAATTCACTGATGAGCTTCGAAAGAATCTGCGCAGACATGAGCCCGCCGGTTCCGATCGAAACGACGCCGGACAATTCTTCCCCTGCCTTGAATTCCATGCGGATCTTGTCGATGATCTGCGTCACTTCCTCCGCGCGTCCGCGAAGAAGCACGCCCGCATCCGTCAGCTGCAGGTGCTTGCCGCGGATGAAAAGCTGCGTCCCCAGCTCCTCCTCCAGCGCCGCCATCTGACGGGACAGCGTCGGCTGCGTCACATGCAGCCGCTCCGCCGCTCTGGAAATATTCTCCTCCCTGACCACCGTCAGGAAATGATTCAGTACCTCGACATCCATACCATCCCTCCTTATCTAATTAGCATTATACGTTTCCTGTATGGATTTAGCAAATGTATAAAGAAGGAGTAGAGGTAGCAAGTGTTAGCGGAGTTCGCAGCACCGCTAACACTCCCCAAATAAAAAATAGACCTTCGGCGGGTCTATTTTTTGTATATCCTTTATTTCCTTTATTTCCTTATTTTCCCTGTGACTTCCTCTATGGTGAGGCAGTAGGAGTTGTAGTGGTTGACGCCGGCTTCGGCTTTTTTGAGGCCGAGTTCTTGGTAGCCTTCGGAGAGGGCGTCGCCGAGTTTCATGAGGCCGTCTATTTTGTCCTGGCCTTCGAGTTTGGTGACGGTGCCGAAGGCGATGACGGATTTGTAGCGGGTGGAGAACTGCTCGGGAAGGAGCTCGGTCTTTCCTACGACGCAGAAGGATGCCTTCTCTGAGTGCGCAAGGTTGTCCACTTTATGTCCCATCGTCGCGCTGTGGAAGTAGATTTTCCCATCTTCGTAGACGTAGGAGACGGGGACGCCGTAGGTCCAGCCGTCTTCGCTGATGGTGGAGAGGACGCCGTAGACGTTTTCTTTCAGGATGCGGAGGATGTCTTCTTCGCCGGCCTGTCTGTCTTTTCTTCTCATCGGGTAGACTTTCATCAGATATTCTCCTTTGCAAGGAACTGGAGGATCTTGTTTCCTATTTCTCTGGAGTGGGTCTCCAGTGCGAAGTGGCCTGCGTCGAGGAGGCGGATGACGGCATTCGGGAGGTCTTTCTGGAATGCTTTGGCACCTGCCGGGATGAAGGAAACGTCGTTCTTTCCCCAGATGGCAAGGAGCGGCGGCTGATAAGTGCGCAGGTACTTCTGGAATGTCGGGTAGAAGGCGACGTTTGTCCTGTAGTCGTAAATGAGATCGGACTGGATTTCGTCTTCCCCTTCGCGGCTCATGTAGTAAAGGTCAAGCGTGTAATGGTCCGGAAGGACGCTGCCTTCTGCCTCGCCGCCCATGTACTGCGCGGTGACAGCCGGTGCGCGGAAGGCGGACTTGAAGGATTCGCGGAGCTCTTCCGTCGGATGGGCCCAGTAGGCAGCGCGGGCTTTCCATTTCTCGCCGAGGCCTTCTTCGTAGACGTTGCCGTTCTGGCTGATGATCGCGGTGATGCGGTCAGGATGCTTGCATGCGATGCGCATGCCGATCGGAGCGCCGTAGTCGAAGATGTACATGGCAAATTTCTTCACGTGCATTCTTGTGAGGAAATCGTCCATGACAGAGGCCAGATGATCGAATGTATACGCGAATTTATCGCGCGGTACCATTTCCGATTCGCCGAAGCCTGGATAATCGGGCGCGATGACGTGGTATTTCTCTGCCAGGATCGGCATCAGGTCAGAGAACATGTAGCTGGCCGTCGGGAATCCATGAAACAGCACGATGACCGGCGCATCTTCCCTTCCTGCCTCGCGGTAGAAGATGTCGGCGCCGCCCGCGCGGATCTTCCCGCAGCGAATATGAAAACTCATAAAAGCGCCTCCTTATGCTTCGTATCCTTTTTTTCTTCCGATGATCAGGATCCACTTGTGGTTGAATCCGATATCCCCGTCGATACGGTACGGGTTGAGTCCCGTCTTATCACCGCCGGCGAGTTCCTCTTCCATGAGGCGGCGGATTTCCTCCCCGTCCTTCTTCGAGGCGCCCGAAAGCGTGAGCCACGGGGTCAGTTTCTGCGGGATGACCTTCGACGTGCTCATTTCGACGGTGAGGCCCTCCCCTTTGAAAAGGGCGAGCATTTCGTCCTGCGTAAGATTCCTCACGTGCGACGGGTCGCGGAGGCGTTCGATCTTGTCACGGATGACGCGGTACGGTTCTGCGCTTGCTTCCATGTCGACCAGAACGACGCGGCCGCCTTTCTTCGTCACGCGCGCCATTTCGGAAAACGGTTCCCAGACGTCCTTGAAATGATGGAACGCCAGGCGCGAGTGCGTGATATCGAATGTTTCATCAAGAAATGGCAGATCTTCCGCCATCCCTTTTACGTAAATCAAGTTGGAAAGGCCTTCCTTCTCGGCTGCTTTCCGTCCCTTTTCCAGCGCCTCTTCCGACACATCAAGCGGAACGACGGCACGGACGTAAGGCGAGAATGCGCGGCTGACTGCACAAGTGCCGGCTCCGACGTCGAGCACGGCATCATCCGGCCTCGGCCTTACGAAGGCAAGGTTGAACCCCAGGTATTCTCCTTTGGAAAAAATGTTCACCATTTCTCCAATATCCGGAGCCTTTTTCTCCAGGGGCGTGCGATTTTGCAATTGTTCTTCTTCCATAAACATGCCCTGCTTCTAAAAATATGTATTATTATTATTATTTTCTGATCATGATTTTATTTTCTTCCGGTTATCAGGATCCACTTATGATCGAATCCGATTCCGTTTTCCTTGCGGTAGGGGGCAAAGCCTGTCTTCTTGCCGCCGGAGAGTTCCGTTTCCATTGCGGTGCGGATGACTTTTCTCACGTCTTCCGGCGTATGCGTCACGTCCATCCAGCCTTCGAGGTCCTGCGGGATCGTCTTGGAGCTGTGGACTTCGATGGAAAGGTTCTCGCCTTTAAAGAGGTCTACCATTTCCTCTTCGGAAAGGTTCCTTACATGCGACGGATCGCGGAGGATTTCAAACTCATCGCGGACGGTTCTGTCCGGCTCAGGCGTGGCAGCCATGTCGACGAGGACGAGGCGGCCTCCCGGTTTTACGACGCGTGCCATTTCATGGAAAGCTGCCTTCGGATCCGTGAAATGATGGAAGGCGAGACGGGAAATGACGATATCAAAGAACCCGTCGAGGAAGGGGATGTCTTCGACAAAGCCCTTCGTGAAAATAATATTTCTGTGGCCTTCCTTGTCAGCCTGTTTTCTGCCTGTTTCAAGCATGACGGGCGTCCCGTCCATGGAAACGACCGTCTTCACGTACGGCGCAAAGGCGCGACTGACGGCGCAGGTGCCTGCAGCGGCTTCAAGCATGACGTCCTCCTTGTCCGGATTGACGGATGCGACGATGTAGTCGAGGTATTCCTTCTTCGAGAAAATGCGGCCCGGCTTTTCGAATTCAGCGGCCTGCTGGGCGAAGGATTCATGGATCTTTTCAATGTTCTCTGGTTTCATCATTTTTCTCCTTTTGAAATGGCCTTCCGTTTTCGCGCGGGAGTCTGTGATTTCTTATCTTTAGCCGGCTCCTTCTTCACCGGCGCAAGATCCTTCAGCTCCGGCACCTGCCCTCCGGCAGCGGCCCAGAAGTAAAGGCTTGCGACGCTCCCATAGGGAGAGAGGCGTCTTCTGTATTTCTCAAATAATTTCCTGTCTATTTTCCTGTGATGGTAGACCATCCGCATGCCGCGGAGGACAGCGAGATCACCGAAGCTCAGGACATCCGGCCGCTCCAGGCAGAAGAGAAGAAGCATCTCCGCCGTCCAGACGCCGATACCTTTCAGGGACGACAGCACTTCGATGGCTTCCTCGTCGCTCATGTGCTCGACAGCTGCCAGATCGAACTCGCCGGAGACGACCTTCCTGGCGAAATCCTTCATGTAGCCGGCTTTCCGGAAGGAAATCCCGACAGACTGGATATCTTCCACACTTGCATGATCGATCGCCTCAGGCGTCACAGCGCTGAACTTGTCCAGCGCCCTCTGCCAGACAGTCGCCTGCGCCTTCGTGGAAATCTGCTGCCCCACGATATGCCGCATGACAGCCGAGAAAAGATCCGGATCGGTCTTGCGATAGACATGCCCGACCCGGTCGATCACCTCTGCCAGCTTCTTATCCTTCTTCTTCAGATATTCCGTTTCCTTTTCGCCATAAGCGAAGCATCCGTTTTCATCCGGCATGGCTCAGTCACCCTCTTCTTCATCCCGCGGCGCTTTGACGTAGACGCCCAGGATATGTTTCAGACGGTGGAACGGATACGGCGCGTCTTCTTTGGTTCCGTAGTAGACATCCTCGACGCGCGCGGCGATTTCATTATAGTCAGGGCCGACCGGGACGCGTACATAATCCCCCGGATGCACTTCATCGATATCACAGAGGTAGCAGTACAGACTGCCGCCTTCCTCGTAGGAAACGTCGCAGTAGGTGTAGTCTCCTTCCCTCTTTTCCGTCCGCTTGCCGTAGAGGCTCTTGTCCAGGAGCATGGAATACGAGCTGATCGGGAGGAATACCGAGAGCGCTTTCATGAAATTTCCCCATTTCCTGGGAAGATGCGCTCTGTCATAACGGCCGGAAGCGACATCGGCCTTGCCCCCGGAAGCGCCTTCCAGTGTGAGGTAATAAAGGACGCTGCCCTCCGGATACGTTTCATCTGGATCGATCACCGCCGGATTCTCCAGTCTATAGACAGGATATTTCCGCAGTGATTCGGTGGCTCCGTTTTGCAGAGAAACCGTGATCTTTCTCCCCTGCTCGTCATATACGTCAAGCTTTACCCTTTCCCTGATGAAATCAATGGAAAGCAGCTCAAAAGCTGCGGGCCGGCCGCCCCCTGTCCTGAAAAGATGAACCGTAAGGCCTGTCAGATCGACGTCTTCGCCGTCCAGGAGGAAAAGGTCATCCCGCTTGAGAGCCCTTCTGATGAAACGGGAAAGAGGCGGAGCGCCGCAGCCTTCCCAGCCGATCGCATAGGATGCCCTCAGCACCCGGCCGTCCTCATAGACGATCTTCATCTCCCATATGCCATCCGCCGGCCGGACAAAGCCGTCCGGACTTATTTCCACTTTCCCGGGAAGAGAACGGTAATGGAGGAGAATTTCTTCAGAATACTCGAGCAGGAAATGGATTTTCTGCTTTCCGACATGGACAGACGATTTCTTCCCGTCCTTTTTCAGGGCGGAAATTTTTCCGTTCTTCTTCATTTTCACCTTTTCAATGAAACCTGTCCTTGCCCCTTCGCCCCCAGTGGAACGAATCGTGACACTTTTGATTCCTAGTTTCTTTCCCATCGCATTCTCCTTTCTCCCCGGGCCGCCTTTGAAGAGCCCCGACGCAGACTTAATTTTGCTTTCATTATACCAATTTTTCTGATTGTATTTCTCAGTATGACGCTAACACGCAAAAAGTGCGGGCTATCCCACGCTTTTTCTCAAAATTTAATATCTATTTTAAAACCCCATGTATCTTTCGGGCCAGGTGTGTATTTTTGTCTGCCGCCGGATGCTTCGACGCCGAAATGGTAAAAAAGCCCTGCCTTCGTGTTCTTTGTCAGGACGTAACCGGCATACGCCGACCAGAAGCGGGTATCCATCCCGTTCATCAGCCCGTAATCAAGGACGTCCGTCTCATCGAGCGCCGTCACGCCGAAAAGGTACGAGCCGCTGTCCGCGGCAATGTAAGAAAGGGAAATCGTCTTGCTGCCAGGGACGCCGTCTATTTCACGGCCCCAGCGAAGACCTGCCATGCGGTAAGCCGCATTCTTTCTCCCAAAGCCTTCATGATTGAAATGCGTCACGATGTAGTCGCCGACCGCATCCCACTTCCCGCCCAGATGAATATCCGCGCCCGCGCCATACATCGACGCCTTGAGCCCCTCAGAAGGAGCTAGGATCCCCTTCATCGTGCCCGTATCCTTCCAGTAAAACGCAGAAAGCTCCGAGCCATTCGCCGCGCGCCCTGCAATCCTTGCGTACCAGGACTCCATCTCGGACTTGCCGCCATAGAAATACTGTCCCCACATCGCGTGGACCGACTGCGGATAACCGATGCCGGCCTGAAGGGAAAACGAATCCGTCCCCGTTTCAAAAGTCAGCCCGTCATACGCCGCATCCGGATCCCAGAAGAAACCCGCCTGATCCAGACGGATCCCCTGGCGCCCTGCCGTGATGGCACTATTCTTTCCCATCTGCCAGCGGACATTCGCCCGGTCAAACTTCACATCTTCGTCGCCCGTCTCCCCAAAACTCATGAGCGTCGTCATGCGTCCGTTCACCGTCACCTTCGGAGCCACTTCTGCCTTCGAAGAAATACGCAGACGCGCATCTTCGTAACTCGACATGTCCCCGGCACGATGATGGATATCCTTCTCCGGATCAGCCACGCCCTCCAGAAGATCGAAGAAACGCAGACGGTAATCCCCGCTCCAGGAAATATTTCCCTGCTGCTTCTCCAGATTTCTTACACGCACGCCAAGAGACGAGAGCTCGCCGCCATACTCCTCGGCAAGTTTCATGGATCTCCAACGCCTGGCATTTCTCTAACAATCTGGTATTCAGGAAGTTTCTT